>Ga0105046_10000723_pt1 | contig 48041 bp, 44 predicted proteins | sample MAT03_FD_78385 | JGI IMG/M metagenome (GOLD analysis project Ga0105046, IMG submission 78385) | Freshwater microbial communities from Lake Fryxell liftoff mats and glacier meltwater in Antarctica - MAT-03 (megahit assembly) | ecosystem: Environmental > Aquatic > Freshwater > Ice > Liftoff... | reverse complement strand
TTCTTCGCTTGTTGAACTGGCTGCTGAACGGGCTGCTGCATCGGTTGTTGAGCCGGCACGTTCTTGGCCTGCTGAACTGGCTGTTGCGCTGGTTGTTGAACGGGTTGCTGCATCGGTTGTTGTTTGACGCCAAGCAGTCCTTGACGTAGACCGCCCACATTGGCAGGCTGATTCTGGCCCATGCCCGGTTGATTCGCGCCGCCCATGCCTTGTTGATTTTGGCGTTGCGCGTGTAGTTGATGAATCAAATCAGCCAGCTGGGTGCCATGAATTCCCTGGTGGACCCAATCCGAGACCTGGCCGCCGATTCCTTGAATTCCCGCCGCATTGCCCAAGCAGATGGTCGAACCTCCCGACATCGCTCCGCCTGCCAAGCCAGTGCGGCGCGGCATCATATTTCCGTCTGGCTGAATCTGAATAATTCCACCGTTTTTCGGATCATCGGTCTTCCCCTTCTTGCCTTTTTTCTCGTCCATGGGGTTTTGCTGCTGCACCGGTTGCGGCTGGTTGTTGAGTTGTTTATCGGGCGGCTGCTTAGCCATCACCGGCGGCATTCCCACAGCGGGCTGTTTGGGATTAGCCGGTTGATTGTTTACCTGCGACGTCGCTTCACCGGCGAGGGCGACCAGAATCGCCAATGCAACGGCTCGCGCGGCTCGGATCGGCATCTTGTTTCGTTGAACGCGAGGCATTTGACAATCTCCCTTGTGTGAGCGAATCCGACATTTTTCTCTAATTGTCTCAGACCATTCGATCAGTTCTTGTCGCGGCCTTTGGGCATGAAATCTTGTTTGAACATCGGCGGCCCCTTACCCTTGCCTTTGCCCCCCTTGAACGCTCGATCCCAGCCCGGTTTGGAAACTTCCAGGACCCTCTGGAGACCCATCGCGGATTCAGGCGGCGCTTGCGCGAGGTTCTTCTCGAGAACCTGTCGAGCCAGGTCGACCCGCTGGCGGACAAGATCCATCTCGCCTTTTCGATCGCCGGTCCAATCGTCCGAGGCGGCCCGATCGAGGTTGTCGCCAACCCCTGATTCCATCAACGTCGAGAGATGCGTTCCGAGACCGTCAACACTTTCCGTATCGCCCGACGCGGAGAAGAGGATGATCGTTTGCGAGAGCAAGCCGGCTGTCTCGGCACTCACTTCGGCCCGTTTGAGCGGGTCCTTCTCGTTGGCCAGGCGGAGGCTGTTCTTCACCAGTTGCGCCAGCGCCGCGTCGTCGAAAATCGGGGAGACCGCCGGAAGTGTTGTTTTTCCGTTGACCAAGTCTGATGCCAGTGTTCGGCACGTCGCGGCCATCGGCTTGAGCATGTCAGCCACGGCCGGCAGCAGCGTGGTGTTTTCCCGCTCGATCCGCGCGGCCGAGCTTGTCAGCGACCTCGTCAACTGATTCAGGATGACGGCCTTATCGCTATCGGGAAGTTCGCTCGTCCGCGCGGCAATGCCAGAGTAGACGACCATCTGATGCAACTGCACGAGGCGTGAAATCTCATCTACCGGCCCGCTGCGTGCCTTGGCCAAGGCATCGGTCTCAATTTCCTCCGCCATACGCTTAAAGACATCAAGCCGTTGCGTGGCATTGCTGGCCGCGGCCAGTTGCGAGTTCTGATCGGCAAGGCGGACGACGAGCGGCTTGACCGCTTTCTTGGGAATCGGAACCACGCGAACGACTTCGGGAGCCTTCGACGGTTCGGGTTCAGGAGTTTGTGGCCGCTTGGAGAGCCGGCCGATCATGAGACCAACTCCGATCAACAGGCAGGCAACCGTGGCGATCGCCACCAGGCGCGTATGCCGAGGTCGGGCACGGCGTCGTCGATGGGGGGCGGCCGCTGGCGCGGGCGTGATCACCGGATCCGACCGGTCCAACCGTTCCCACAAGCGAGCTTTGATCTGAGGCGGCGAGGGCGGCAACGGCAGCCGTTTGGTCAGGCGTTCCAGGTCGAGCAAGGCCTGACGCCGTAGCAGGCAAGCGGTGCATTCCGCGAGGTGAGTGCGCACGGCCATCGGCAACGGCGTATCGCTCCGTTCCGTCAGTAGCCAGTGTTCGACAGCCCCGCACTTCATGATTGTCCCAGATAATCTTTAAGGTCTTTCACCAGAGCCTGCCGTGCCTTGCAGACACGCCAGCGGGCCATCTCCTCGGTCGAATCGAGAATCGCCGCGATTTCGGAGTAGGGGAGCCCTTCCTGAGCCCAGAGGAGATACGCCTGCCGATTCAGCGACGGCAAACGGTCGCACGCTTCCCGCAACTTCCGCAGAGCCTCGGTTTCCAGAAGAACTGTCACCGGTTCCGGAGCATCCGAAGCCAGCGTGACGGGCAATTCGCGAGTCGCCTTGCCCCGGGGACCTTTGCGAGCGTCGATCGCCAAGTGCCGGGCGATCCGAAAAAGCCAGGGCCGAAAGCCGGTAAGCCCGTGCAGTGACCGCACCGCCGACCACGCCCGCACGAATGTTTCCTGCGTGAGATCTTCCGCGAGATGAGCATTCCCCGTGTAGCCATAAAGCCAGCGCCGAATTCGCTCCCAGTAGCGTTCGACAAGCACCGCAAAGGACGCACGGTCCCCCGCCTGCGCTTGACGCACCAGCAGTGGCTCGTCGGCGTCGTCCACGTCGGCCCTCACCCTTCCGCCATCAAGACGAAGAGGTTGTTGAGTTGTTGGTAAAAAAAAGAAAGATGATCGAAATCCCGTTCCGAACACGACCTCATGCGGGCGCACGACATGGTTTGTTAAGAAAGGAACCACGAATAACACGAATCACACGAATAAGAAGGTTGGGCTTCGATTTTCGTTTTCATTCGTGTGATTCGTGTTATTCGTGGTTCCATTGCCTTTTCTGCAAACCCTGTCGTGCACCCATCTCGTGCCTAGTTCTTTCTCTGGAATCCCAACGACGATTCTGGCATGATAAGACTACCGGAAACTTCGATCGAGGGCTTGATAGTGTCGATACTTCTCGAACCGCCCGCCACGCCCCGTCCGGGTTCGGCGGCCAATGGGCGACCGCTGCGGCCCGCGGAACCTGGGTGCTGGATCATTCCAACCGCCGCGCTTTCGCTCAATGGCTTTCGCGCCTGGGTCACCTCCGACGACTTCCCCGAAAAAACGCGGGTCACTTACGTTGATCAGGAGATCTATCTCGACAAGAGTAAGGAAGATCTGATAACGCACGCGGCCGTCAAGGCGGAAGTGAGTCGGGTCCTGCTTCAGCTTGTTCGCGAACGAGGGCTGGGGCGTCTGATGCTCGACGGCATCCTGGTCACTAACGAGAAGGCGGGAGTTTCCAATAATCCCGATGGCGTCTTTCTGAGCCTGAATGGATTGCAGAGTGATCGCTTTCGCTTTCTTCCCAGCGCCCGAAACGAAGATCGTTCAGTCGAGATTGAGGGCGCCCCCGACTGGGTTTTGGAAATTGTCAGTGACAGTTCCGTTCAAAAAGACACGGTCAAGTTACGACACGCCTACTTCCAGGCCGGCATTCCCGAGTACTGGCTGATCGACGCTCGCGGCAATGTCGTTTCGTTCGACGTGCTTGGCCCGGGTACGGATGGTTACGAGCCAACACCGGTTGAAGATGGCTGGCGATTCTCACAGGCCTTTGGTCGAGCTTTTCGGCTCGAACGCCGGCAAGATGCATTCAGTTGGGAATACACTCTGGAAATAAAAGAAGTTACGTGACGTCCGTCTTTCTTCTCGCCAATCGTTCCCATGGCGCCAGCGGCAGGTAGAGGCATAAGGCATACAGCGGGAACGCGGCAATTTCCAGGTGGAAGAACGTCATTAGGTGGAATGCCACGCCAAAGAGCAGGGCGGGGACTCGTGTTGGCTTCCGCCCGACCCAGAGCGGAAAGCCGACCTCCCAAATCAAGGCAAACCAAGTTAGCCCCTGATAGACCCAATAGGGAATTGCCGGGGCCGACCACCGCGCCCATGCCACATCAAGGCAGACATACCACATGACGCTGCCATCCCACCACATTCGGCCCAGCATCTTGTAGTAGCCGTTCATGAAGTACATCAACATCATCTGAAGCAGCATGAGTCTCATAGGCCAACCGGAAACGAGAGTCGTGCCTTCGCTCGTGCGCGGCCGGCGGCGCAGGCTCCAGGCCGCGTCGCTCGGCACGAAGATCAACAACAGCAACAAAAAATGCCGGATGCGGTCGCCCGAGTTGTGCAGGTAGAAATTCGTGTTGTAGAACGAAAGCGACAAGATCCAGCATATCAGGGCCATCAGCCGCGGCCGGCAGCCGAGCGTCAGGAGAACGGCCGCGACAATCCAGATGCCGAGAGCGAATCCGTAGCCCCATTCGACCGGCAGCCAGTTCAAGACCGACCAATTCCATTTCGGCGACGTGAAGCGATCGGCGAACACGCCCGGCTCGGCCAGGCCTTTGGGTCCGTACAGTTGCTTGGACATCGGCAGGTAAAACATCAGAAGATCGAGCAGCAATACAAGGCCGGTGCCAATCCGCCACGCGGCCACGCGCTGAGCCGGGATCGGCGTGGCGAACCACTCCAGGCAGCGCGGCAGTCGCGGGATGGGGCCGACGACGACGACGCTCATTCGCGCTCCTTCGCCAGCGGCACAAAGCGTTGTTGCACGGGGTCGTAGGCTTCAATAGGTAGGAATCCGTCCGTGGCCGGGCGATCCGGCACCCAGCGGGCGACGAAGACGACGAGCGGTTGGCCCCGCTCCCGAGTACCCGGCATTGGCGAAGGAACAATCTTCACTCGCAAGATCATCGAGCTCGGCGTTGGGTAGCCCGGATAAAACTCCTGCAACATGGTCAGGCTGAATCGAAAATAGGCTTCGAGCGAACGCTGCTGCCGGCGAACGCGCTCGGCGATCTCGGTTCGCCACTCCTCCGGGTGCTCCTGGAAGGAGGCCTCCGTGTAATTCTGCATAACAGCCGCCATCAGGTAGTCGTAACTGTTCAACCGGCAAATCCAACTGGGCCAGCGGAAGTAATGATCCGGATCGGGCGGGATCCTGGGCTGGATCGCCCGACGGTCGTCGAAGAACCCTGCGGGAAAGACACCTTCGACGATCGGATAGATCGATTGCGTCGGGAACCCTGGGGCGAAGAGGGACCAGACCTGAGGCTGCCCCGAGACTTCACCCCAGCGATCGATCGCCGTCCCCGTGGAATTGATCGCGCCCTGAATCAGCCGAACATCCGTAACGGTCCCCTCCCGTTGCAAGCGAATGTCCAATTCCCCCCGTTCCGGCGGCATCTCCCGAGGAACCAATTGAATGAAGTTCGCCAGTGGGAGAAAGATCAATTGAAAAAGAACGAAGATGCCCAGGAGTAGCGAGGTGCGGGGCGACGATGGCGTAGTGAGGGACTGGTTCACGGATTATCTCTTCGGGGGAAGGGCACTCACTCCCCAAACACCACCCGTTCATAAACCTCCGCCAAGTTCAACAGACATCCGATCGAGGGGATTTCCATGCTGGAGTATAAACCTTCGGCATGCCAATCCTTCCAGGTTCCGTCGTCCTGAACGCTGAAGCGGTCGATGTGCGGTTGCTCCTGGGACACGAGCAGGTAATCGCGCAAGGTGGGGTTCCACTTCCGATAGCGCAGAAATTTCTCGCCACGATCGAAGTCTTCGGTGGTTTTCGAAAGCACTTCCAGGATGGCAGTGGGGTTGAGGATGACGTCCTTTTGCTCGTCATGAAATTCCGGCTCTCCACAAACGACCACCACATCGGGATAGGAGTACATGCCGCTGGTGCTCATGTGCGGTTTCGGTACGGGGCCGCTTCGAACCTTCATGTCCTTGGTTAGGGCACGACAGGGTTTGCCGCGAAGTTGATTGAAGAGAAGCCCGACGAGATTGACAGTGACGTAGCCGTGCTTCAAGCTCTCCCCGGCCATCCCAAAGACCTCGCCGTCGAGATACTCGTGGCGATCAAGAGAGGATCGCTCGAAGGCGAGATACTGGTCAACGGTGAAGACGGGTTTCGTTCGCGGCATGCCCATCATTTGGTCTCCCGATCGCGTTGTGCAACCATTCCACCTATTTTATAGCGGGGGCTTTCAAATGCGGAATACGGAATTCGGAATGCGGAATGAAAGACAAAAATCAAACCATTTCTCACTTGGATTTCCATTCCGTATTCCGTGTTCCGTATTCCGAATTTAGATTTGTTTTAGCGTCTCAAACTTCGCCGTTGCTCCTGGTTGAAAGTCGGTGACTTGAATCTCGACGCTTCGGCGGCCTTGCCATTCGTTGATGAGGGGTGAGAAGACCACGCAGCATTTGCCTCCGGCTGACATCAATTCCTCGATCCGTTCACCCATGCCGAAGCCGACTGCCTTCATGATGGTGGTTCCCTGACGCACCCGGAATTGCAGCGTTCGCTCACCGGTGCCGACCTTGCGTGGTTCGCCTTCGATGGTCAGATCGCCCGCCATGAAACGCGGCTTCGGATTGTCCGCTCCGTAAGGTTCCAGCCGGGCGATGTCTTTCATCAGGCCGAGGGTGAGCATGCTCAAGGGCGCCTCACCATCAAGATCGAGGCAGGGCGCCGGCGGGGCGCCGTGAGGGAAGTGCTGGGCGGCGTGAGCCAGAAAGCGTTCGCGGAAGGCCGGGATGCGCGACGGAGCAATCTTGAATCCGGCCGCCATGGCATGCCCGCCGTGGCCGAGAAGATCTTGCGAGCAGGCATTGAGGGCCTCGTGCAAGACGAAGCCGGGGATCGAACGGCCCGAACCCGTCGCGATCGGTTGCCCTTCCTTGGCGGCGATGATCAGCACCGGCCGGCCGAAGTGATCGACCAGTCGGCCAGCGACGATCCCGATCACGCCTGGATGCCATTCCGGATGGGAAAGCACAATGGCCGGCCACTTCGCCAGATCCTCGCCTTCCATCATGTCTTTCGCTTGTTGCGTCATCCGGCGTTCAAGTGTCTGCCTCGCACCGTTTTCGTTTTCGAGATGCATGGCGATCTCTTTCGCCCGCTTCTCATTCGCGGTCGTGAGCATCTCGACGACGAGGCCGGCGTATCCCAGCCGGCCGGCCGCGTTCATGCGCGGGGCCAGGCGGAAGCCCACATCCTCGGCCCGTAGCTGGGCGTTGGCGGCCAGGCCGGCGGATTCGATCAAGGCCTTCATCCCGATGGGCGGCTTCTCCCGCAAACGGGCCAGGCCGGCCCGGGCGTAAATGCGGTTCTCGTCCCTCAAAGGCACGACGTCCGCGATCAACCCAAGCGCGGCGAGAGCGACGGCGTCCATCAGGTATTCACGCAGGTTCGCGTTCACCTTCTCGCTTCCGCTGATCTTCATCGCCAGCGCCCAGGCGAGCTTAAACGCCACTCCCGCCCCGGATATGCCGCCGAACGGGTACTGGCTGCCGGGCAGGCGCGGGTGAACGAGCACGGCCGCGGCCGGGAGCGTGTCCTTCATCTCGTGATGGTCAGTGATGATGAGTTCGAGGCCCAGTTCCCGGGCCGTGTCGGCCTCGGTCAGGCTGGCAATGCCGCAATCGACCGTAACAACGACCTGGCCGCCGCGCTCGGCGATCTTCTTGAGCGCCTCATCGTTCAGGCCGTAGCCTTCCTCCATCCGGTGGGGCACATAGTATTCGACCGAAGCGCCCAGAAGGTTGAGCAAACCCCAGAGGATGGCCGTGCCGGTGACGCCATCGACGTCGTAGTCGCCATAGATGCAGATACGGCGTTTGTCGGCCACGGCTTGGGCGAGCCGGTCGACGGCCTCCGCGATGCCAGGCATGAGGGCCGGCGAGTGCAAGCCGACCAGGGGGGCGTCGAGAAAGCGTTTGCCTTCCTCGGCGGTGCGTACACCCCGGTTGAGAAGCAGTTGGGCGATGATGGGAGAGACGCTCATGCTCTCGGTAAGGGAGCGGATTCCCGCGGCGTCGTGCGGGGGCAAGCGCCAGATCTTGGCGACGGCGGACATGAAGGGTTCCTCCCCCGGTTCACATTGGCGAATGTATTTCGATTATGACGATTTGCCGGGCTCGCCAATAGGACCGTGGTTGGTCGATTTGTCGATACACCTTGCACGGGACGAACAACCGGTAAACTCGATGCCCCACATTCGCCATCTTTCCCGAACAGCCTGCATCTTCGGAGCATGGCGGTTCGATAGGACAATCGGCGTAACAAACGAAATCGCCTCTCTCAAAACAATCGGACGGGCCCGAGACCTGAGGTCTCCGCCCACCATAAGTGTGACCCGTGAACCGGTCGCCTGAAAGGAAGGATACCATGATCCCCAGACTCTTGAAGATTCTGATCGTGACGATCTGCGCGGGCGGGATCGCTTGCACTCCCAAGACGTGCGATCAATGCACCACCCCCAAGCCGCACGGGAAGCCCGCCTGCTCCACGTGCTCAACGCCGGTCGCCCCGACCTGCTCGACTTGCAAGAAGCATGAGGCCGCCCCGTCATGCAAGACCTGCTCATCGCACGAAGCTTCGTGCAAGACAGGCCTATTTGGCTCGCTCAAGGGCGCGTTCGGCTGCAAGGGCGGCTGCGGTGCTGAACCGGCGAAGGCTGGCTGCAGCAACTGCGCCAAGGAAAAGGTCCATCACGCCGCCCCAGCTTGCAGCACCTGCGGCAAGGCGGCTCCCGTCGTCGCCAAGAAGTCGTGCGGGGTCGACTGCTCGATCCGCGGTCTGCTCGACCAGTTCTGCGGCAGTTGCTCGCTGAACAAGGAAAAGGAAGGCGGCTGCAAGTCTTGCGGCCATGCAAAGGAGGCCAAGTGCTCGACCTGCGGGCCGACGAACGGTTCGACCGGAACCCACTCCCACACCGCCAGCGTTCCGGCGGGTCCGAAGGTGGCCGCGCTTCCGACAAAGGCGCCGACGATGATGCCGAATGCTCTCAGCCCGAGCATCACGAAGGAACTGCCGACCTCGAGCGATCACACTTCCCAGAAGCTGAGCACGGAATCGGTCCCGGCCACGCCGGACCATGCCAAGGATTACTCCTGGATCGTCGGCCAGTTGGAATACTTGAACATGAAGAAACAATGGCGAGTTCGCTACGCCCCGTGCGATGTCGATGACGCCTTCGGCGGGGTCGTCACCCTCAGCGGGGTCGATCATCTCTCCGAACAGCTTAAGGACGGCATGTACGTCAAGCTGCAAGGGCAGCTGGTCAACCCGGATCAGACGAAAGCCGCACCGGACTACTTCGTCTACGGCATCGGCCGCATCGTCGAAGTGCAGAAGTAATTGAATGAATTGAAAGCGGGCGTGCCATCGGCACGCCCGCTTACTCTATTTCTTGGGCTCGTCTTTTGGCTCTTCTTTCTTGGGATCCGACTTCTTCGGTTCCACTTTTTTCGGCTCTTCCTTCTTGGGTTCTTCCTTCTTGGGTTCTTCCTTCACTTTCAACGTGTAGTCGGCACGCGGGCGATTGATCGCCTCGGTGTCGCTGATGCCGATGAGGAATACATCGGTCCGGGCCGGGTCGGCCGACTTCGCGTAAAGCTGCTTGCCATCGAGCTTGCCGATCAGCAGAACCTCGTTCTTGCCCTTCAGAGGCATGATCGTCAGCGTCCGGGGCTTATCCAGGCCGTACTTCTTCAGGTCGGCATCTTTGTCGACGACGAAGCGGTCGATACGCATCGAGCTCAGCGTCTGCACCAGTTCACTCAACTGAATGTTGTCGAGGCGTTCTTCGGGCTTCTCGGGGTCCATCCAGCCAAGAGGACCCTTGGTGAACGTCCAGCCGTCTTTCCCCTCGGCCGATTTCAACAAGATTTCCTTGATCGCCATGGGTGGCAGCGGCTCCCACAGGTCGCGCTTGCGGTACTCCTGTTGAAGCTGGTGCGTGGTGCGCCAATCGAGCAGGAAGACCGCATCGCCCTTGCCGAGCTTGGCATATGAGCGAATCCCATCGGTCTTCTTGTCCTTCCCGAGTTTCTCGCGACCGCCGATGAGGAGTTCGAAGACTTCCTTGTCGCCATCGAAGATCTTCACGCGGGTCGGTTTATCGAGCCCGTACTTCGCGAGATCGGTTGCCTTGTCCTCGACGATCTCTTCCGCGCGAATCCGAGCGAGCAGGGCGTGAAGATCGCTCAACGATTCGTCTTCCGCGTCGGCGTCGAGCGGTTCCTTCACGCGCCAGCCGCCGGCGCCCTTCAGGAACGTGATCTTGCGATCAGGTTGGTCGAAGACGATCCGGTCGGCCTTGGTGAACCCGCCCAGCGCCAGATCGCGGAACTTCCGAGATTCCATCACCGACTGTTCGGTCAGTGGGCCGCTGAGCACCGCCACCATCGGCGAGCCCTGAGCCTTCACAAAACGGTCGCCCTTCGGGTTCATCGGATCGACCGGATTACCGACGAGGAGGACTTTCTCGATCAGCTTGTTGCGTTCGAGAACCTCGATCGTGAGCGTCGCCACCGGCGGCTCAAGCCCGTATTCCTTGAGGCTCTTGGGCGTGACGGCTTCGATCCGCGTCGCACGCAGGTTGGTGAATTGCTGAACGAGATCCTCGACCAGCATCTGGTCGGCCTTGGCGACCGACGGCTTCTTGATCTCCCATTCGAGCTTGCCGTTCTGCTCGAATTCCAGGTACTGACCGGCCATGGTTCGGCGGATCGTCTGCACGGCCGGCGGTTCGCCCGCGATCTTGATCAGCGACTTATCGACGAAATCCTCCGCCTTTTGGTCGGCCGCTTTCACCAGGGCGCTCGGCACGACGAAGACGCCGGTGGTTCCCTTGCGGCGAGCGTAGTAGTCGGTGGCCGAGCGAGCCCGGCCGATTTCGAGCACGACATCTGGCGCTCCCTTGGGCTGCGACAGCTTGAGCGTGATCGTCATCGCTGGGGGGTCAAGCCCGAAGATCGCATCCCCATCTGGTGGGGTTACCCCGAGGCTCGTCATGAACGTCGGCCAACCGGCAATCCGGAACGGTTCATCCGTTCGCGAATCGTAGACGTACTTGAAGTTCCCCAGGTTGTCCAAGGCGGACGAAAGCCGATTGGCATCCTGAAGGTCGGCGTCGGCCTTGAAGGGGGCGATGATCGACCACTTCGGCGGCGAACCCGGTTGTTCTTGCAGAGTGTACGAACCAGCCGGCCGTTCCACGATGATCTCGCCGAGAACGTGGAAGGGGCTTTCGAACAATTTCGATTGCAGGTAGTTGCTCGGCGGCCGATCGAGCAGCGACACTTGGTTGGCTTCGGGCTTGTCATCGATCAGATTCAAGCGGTTCCAACCCTGCACCATGACGCCGCGTTTGTTCATCGTGGGGATGTGCCGTCCGAACAGGAGCGTCACCGGTGGCCGACCCGATTTGGCGTCGAAGCTCAGCACCAGTTTCCGGGCAACATCCGGCTTGAGGCCGAGATATTCGATCGGGTCGATCGTCAACATCCCCAGCACAGAGATTGGCTTGGGCGATTCGACGACGTCGTCGCGGCGGGCGTCCATTTTCTTAACCAGGTCCACCAAGTCGGCGGCCTCTTTACTCTCGGCCGGGGACGCAATAGGCTTCGTGAGCTTCCACTCTTTGCCGTCTTTCACGAGTTCGACGACCCGCTGGCCCGGATAGGTGAGCTTGACGCCAGCAACGCTGTCCACGTCGAAACGCACCAGTAGCGGATCTCGCAAATCGTTGGCGACCGATGCCGGCGGCGATGAAGAAGGCGCCAGATTGATCTGGAGGTCGCTGAGCTTGTCGCCCTTTAGTTCAAAAACGAACGGGTTGTTGGCGATCCGGGCGAACCGCAGACTGTCGCTCCCGATGGTGCGCGAGACGCGGCCGATCTGCAATGTTCGCGAGGAACCATTCTCGAAGTCGACCGTCACGGAGGCCGAGGGGCTCTTGATTTCGTTGAGGATGGCCAGGTCAACCAAGGTCGGCAGGACGGACGGCGAAGAGGGGATGCCGCCCAGCAAGGCCAAGAGCTGCACCGCGGCAGCGGGATGTGAGCCGAGACCCCAGATAGAGTCCGATCCGGCAGGCGTCTCGACGAATTTTTCGAGCCAGAGATTGGGGATGGCCGTCAGGATCGCCTTGACCTTATCCGGGTCGACGCGATCTTTCACCGGTTCAACCAGCACCCAAGCTTCGGCAAGCTTGGCCGGGAGGATGCCCAATTCGTCGTCACTCTGTTCGTTGAGTGCCTGCGATTGCGGCATGGCCCCGACGCGTTGGAGCACGAATTTCCCGGACGGGGTGTCGATCGTGATCTTAACTGCGGCTTCGCTGAGCAGGAAGTCCTTCGCGGGCAGGGCGTCTGGATCTTCCTTGGGACCCTTCTTCGGCTGCCGGCGCTCGGCCACCCGGGCGCGGATCGCCTCGGGGAATAATTGCCGAAGGCGATAGGCATCCTCATCACGCCGTAAGATGGGCATAACCTGGGGGCCAAGTCGCAGGATCTCCTTCTTGCCTTCCACGAGAACGTAACAGGCGCGAGTGAAGGGGTTCTCACCCGATTTCAGGGGGGCTTCGCCGAACTTCAATTTCTTGACGACCTTCCCGGCCTCGATCTCGACGCGGATCGGTTTTTGATCGTCCTTCAGGCCGTACGGTTCCAGGTTCGTCTTGTCGTCAATCGCGATCGGATGGTAGCGGGACTTGAGATCGCGCAACACGTTCATCAACTCGTCCACCTCGTGGCGGCGGATCGGCCAGTTGCCGGGCAGGGCCAACGGTTTGCCCGTCTCGGAGGCGCTCAGGACCAACGGTGCTTCCCGCTCAGGCGCCTGGATCTCGATGCGCGTGACCGATTCGACCGGCAGCTTGGCCAGTTCCTGATAGCTCCCGGCATCGCTAATCTCGACCGCCTTCGGCGCGAGGCCCAGGCTCGGCGCCATCATGGGACCGACCCAGAAAAGGAGCCCCAGGAACACGATCAGCGAAGCGAGGACGATGGTGGTTTTGGTGTTCATGTTCAAGTTACCGCTAATAACAATGACAAATTCGAAATCGTGAGGTTCTCAGCCGGCCCCAAAAACCTCCGTAGCTGAAGTCGTGAGACTTCAGGCAATTGACATCGCGAAGCAACTGAAGTCTCACGACTTCAGCTACTCCCACTGTCAGCGCACTCGGCGCACCATCAGCACGATCAAGCCCGTATAGATAAAGATGGCAGGCAAGCCGATGAACGTGCCCCAGTGCCAAAGGTTCTTGCTCGTCTCGCTCATCTCGACGCGCCCGTAGCTCCAGGGCCGATCAACCGCGTTCGGGGCTTTCGGGTCGGCCTGATGCGGCAGGCGCTCGTCGCGATTGAGCAGCCAGTTCGAGATGGTGAGCAGCAGTTGCTCGCTGGCGGGCGACAGTTCTTTCTTGTTGAAGAGGCCGCCGTGGCCGACAACGACCAGTCGACTCGTCGGGCGTTTCTTTTCTTCGAGTGGCTCGATTTTTTTCCACTCGTCGTCCTTGTACCAGGCCTTCGGCATCGCGGCATCGATGGCGACAGCGATCGAGAACGGGCCATCGCGCTCGACCGAGGGTCGGCCAGTCTTGAGTGCCTCATCTTCCGTGTCCTTCTGCGGCGGCGGCAGCGGTTGCCGGACGGGACCCATCTGGGGAATGAAGCGAATACGGGAGTTGAACGGGAACGTTTCGTTCCACGATTTCGGCGAGGTCCAAAGGAAGCTGGCCGCGATCGATTGTTTGCGTTGGGCATCCTGCTTCAGCGTGATCGGCCGGGGGGCGCGAACTTCGATGTCGAGCGGATGGCCGATGCTCTTCACGAGTAGCTGGAGGGCCTGGGAGATCGGGTTCGGCTGGGTCCCCTCGCTCTTCCAGTCATCGGGCGGTTGGAACAGAAGCGGCGGCAACTGCACGGCACTGCTGCCGAGCCGATCGCCCGATTCCGGATCGCGAAAGGCCTTGGCTTCAACGTTGAATAAAATCGTTTGTTTGGCGAGCACCACGCCGCGATCGACAAGCAACTGCTCGATGTCGTCAGCCACCTCGGGGAGCGGTGCGCCTTCTTGCGGCGTGTTGACCGGCCCCGCGCAGACGAGTACCGGTTTACCGGACTTCATGAACTCCTTCACGACCTCGGCCTGTTCCTTGTCGAACCGGTGCAAGGTCATCGGCAAGACGTTTTCCGGCATGGTCGGGTTGATGATCGTCATGCGCGGGATGATGAGGAGATCGCACTGGCTGAGAAGGCGTTGGAACTTGTATTTGACGTCGCTGAGGTAGCGATCTTCGAGCGAGCGATCGTTGCGTTGAATGTCTTTCAAGCCGAGCTCGGCCGCGCTCATTTCGTCCTGGGCTTCGAGCTTGTCGGCCGCCAACTGGCGCTCGACCGAAGCGAACCGTCGCATGACGGCACTTTCGAACGACACCATCAAGTTGGGATCTTTCTTCTGGGCTTCCGTCAGGTTCGCGTCATCAGGGCTGATCGCGTCGTAGATTTTTTCCAGGTTGTCCACGCGATCGAGCAATGGCTTGTCTTTCACGTCTTCGATCAACTGCCGCAACCGAGCGAGCTGGCCATCGACTTTCCGCGAGCGGCTGACCGCCTGGCGAGCCGTGTCGTACTCATCTTCCAGGCGATTGAGCTTGGTTTCCTCGTACGTGAACGAGGCGGGCTGAGCGCCGGGGAATTTTTTAATGACAACGTCGACAACGTCAAAGCCGTAGTTCGTCAGACTCTTGCGCAGACCGGCCAGCGTGTATTGTTCCTGGCCTTCGGTCACCTGCGTCGTCAACCACTCGTGCGGGACGGCGACGGCGATCCTGGGCTTCTTCTCTTCAATGGCGGTGATGCGCTTCACGAGGGTTGCGATCCCCTGCGGTTGCAGCACCAGGTTGCCCCGGCCTTCCTTCGACGCCTCGCGGTCAAGCTGGTAGAACTCGTTGAAGCTCATCCGCTGTACTTTGCCTTCGGAGGCGAAGAAGATGCTGTTCTCCGGCGCGGTCTGAATGGCCGTGCGGAGAGTGGGATCTTCCTTGGTCAATTCCTCGAATTTCTTGTCGTAGCTCTCTTCTTCCACATCGAGCACGACCACCTTGAATTGCGGGCCAAACTTGCGGAAGAGATCGACGATGTCCTGAACCTTTTCGACGACCTTGCGCTCGGCGGCGTAATCGTAGCGGTCCGGCTTGTCGGAGAGCCGGCCGAAGGTCTTGTGCTGTTGCAGCACGACAATTGTCGTCTCGCTCTTGAGCTTCTGCAATTCGACGATCGTACTCTTGGGCAGGGTGAATTGGCTGTCGCGCGTTAGGTCGAATTCGGTGTGATGCAGGAAGGAATACAGGTTGATGAGGATCACAAGGCCGACGGCGAGAGCGACCTGAACGCCCGCGTTGATGCCGGCCTGGCCCTTGTGGGCCGAGCCGCTCGCTGAGGCGGACGTGATCTCCGTGACGAGTGCGTAAGCGCCCACGCCCAGGCCGACGATTAACAGCGCGACGCTGAATACCTTGCCGGGGCCGAAGGCGCCGGGCATGGAGAGAAACATGATCAGCCCGATGACGGCAACGAGGATCGCCGTCAGGCCGATGTAGCGGGTGAGCAACCGTTTGCGGCCGCTCGACGTCATTTCGTGGCGTGTGTCCGGCTTCATGATTATTTCCAACGGCGTGATTCGAGACTGCGCACGGTCAGGAACAGGAAGAAGACCGTCATGCTCAAGTAAAGGAGCACGTGGCTGGTCGAAAGAATGCCGCGAGTGAACTCGCGGTTGAAATGCATGGGAACGCTGACGTAATAGATGATCTGGTAGACCAGGCTGCTCGGGTCCAACTCCGGCCGCCAGAAGCCGGCGACGATGAAGAATAGGCTCAGGATCAACGAGACGAGGGCAGCGACCATCTGGCTGCGCACCAAACTGCTGACGAATAGACCCAGCGCGAGGAACATCGCCCCAGCCAGGAAGACGCCCAGATAGGACGTGAAGACCGGCCAAGGATCGATGGCGCCGAAGCCCATCAACACCGGCCAGTACACGATTGTGGGGATCCACAAGACGAGGTAAAAGAGATAGCAGGCAATGAACTTGCTGATGACGACCTGCCAATCATGGATCGGGGCGGTCATGAGCATTTCGAGCGTGCCGGAGCCACGTTCCTCGGCAAAGAGGCGCATGGTCAGCAGGGGCGGGATGAAGAGATAGACGAGCCAGAATTTCTCATCGCCCAGCAACGCCTGCATCGGGTATTCGATGCCGCGCGGGCCGGATTCGGTGAGCAAATTCAGCGTGAGATAGAACAGGTGCCCGGTGACAAGGAGGAACACGGCCAGGACGACGTACGCGATGGGCGAAAGAAAGTAGGCCGTGAATTCGCGTTTGATGAGGCTAAGTGTCGGTCGCATGTTCGTTGGCTGTTGTTGGTTGATTGAGGATCAGCCATCACTCTGTGATGCCGGTGATCTTGACAAACACTTCTTCCAGGCTGTTGCATCCGTGAGCGCTGCGGACTTCATCCAGGCTGCCCTGCGCCGCGACGACCCCCTGATGGATGAGGATCACCGTATTGCAGGTCATCTCGACTTCCGGCAGGATGTGTGTCGAAAGCAGGATCGTATGTTGATTGCCGAGTTCTTTGATGAGCTTGCGGGTCTCGCGAATCTGCACGGGGTCGAGGCCGACGGTCGGCTCATCAAGAATGAGCACCGGCGGATTGGCGAGCAGGGCGTCCGCGAGGCCGACACGCTGTCGATAACCCTTCGAGAGGGTGCCGATCAGTTGTCGGCGGACGTCTTTGAGCCAGCAGCGTTCGAGGACGTATTCGAGACGGCTCTCACACAGATGAACGGCCATATTCTTCAAACCGCCGCGGAAGCGGAGATACTCTTCGACCCGCATTTCCGTGTAGAGGGGGCAGCTTTCCGGAAGGTAGCCGATGCGGCTGCGTGCTTCGATCGGGTCCCAGAAGACATCGCGGCCGTCGATCGTCGCCGTGCCTGAGGTGGCGGTGATGTAGCCAGCGAGAATGCGCATCGTCGTCGATTTGCCGGCGCCGTTCGGGCCGAGGAAGCCGACGATCTGACCCTTCTCGACCTTGAACGACACGTCGCGAACGGCGGGGTAATCGCCGTAGTACTTGGTCAGGTTTTTGACTTGAATCATGACGGTCGTCCGGGATGCGTGAATCAGGGTGCGTTGCGTTCGGACGGCAGGCGGCAGGGTGGGCAAGCCGTACCGTAACCATATCGCGATGGTCAGTGATAGACAGCGTCCCCCTCATCGGCAAGGGAGCGAATCGGCCGAGTTACTTTACAGTGATGAGCTTGTCTTCGCTCGGGAAGGTTTCGATCTTGAGCCCGCGAAAATGAATTTCCTGGGGGACCTTGTTCGCGTGTAGTTGCAGGCCGATCGGGGCTTCCTTGATGCGATCAGGCAACGGGTCACGCCAGTCGACCACCGCCGCGCCGTTGATGGCGACCCGGACGCGATTGCCCTGAGCGAGAACTTCGATGCTGTTCCAATCGTGTTGCTTGCCGGCCTTCTTGGCGGGACCACCATCAACGCCGAGACTGTTGCGGCCGAAGAGATCGTACATGCCGTAATTCGAAGGGAACATGACGAGATGGCCGGCGTAGGTGAACTTCGTGCGGTCGGCAGCGGGATCCTTACTGACGTCAGGCTTCACCACGCCCCAGAAGGCGACGCCTGAGTGCATCTCGGACTGGACGAGCTTGGCGTCGAAGATCAGGCGGAAATCGGTGAACTTTTGCTTGGAGAGCAGGTAGGTCGAAAACTTAACTTCGTCCGTGTTCTTGGCGACGATGACGCCTTCCTTGACGGACCAGAGATCTTCGTAGCCTTCCCAGCCGTCGAGGGTTTTGCCATCGAAGAGCTGAATCGTCTTCGATTCCCCTTTTAAGGGCGGAACGACTGGGGCTTCTTTGGCCGGCGGGGCAGATTTCTTCTCCTGCGCGGTAATCACGCCGGAGAAGAGGAACATGCAGGCAACGGTCAATCCGCGGGAGAGGAGCATCATGGTGTAGATTCCTAGGAGGATACCGTTCGTCCGTCAGCTTCAATCAAGGATTGGCGGGCGGCGTGGGAGCGGGCTCCGGCGCGACTACGGGGGCTGGAGCCGGAGCCGGGGCAACCGGTTTCTTCTCGGTGGCCCGAATCTTGACTTCGCCTTCCTTGAGCAGTTCGATGAACGCGGTGACGCCGGCATCACCGAGACGGCGTTCCTGCCGTTTGATAATGCGCGTGTAACCGCCAGCCCGGCCCTGGTAACGCGGAGCGATTTCGTTGAACAGCTTCTTGATGACCGTATCGCCAGTCGGGTCTTCGTTCTTATCGTAGAACTCGACCTTCGCGACGGGTCCGAGGCGGGCCATGACTAAGCGGCGGGCATGCAGGGCCTTGATCGGATCGCCGGAAGCCAAGCCGCGCTTGGCGATGGTGATCAGTTTTTCGATGAAAGGCCGGAGCTCTTTGGCCTTCTGCTCGGTCGTGATGATGCGGCCGTGCTCGATGAGGGAACGGGTCAAGTTCCGCTTCAACGCGAGGCGGTGAGTGGCGTTGCGGCCAAGTTTACGACCGGCTTTTTGGTGTCTCATGTCCGTAGATCCGTTGTCAGTGGTCCCTTTGGTCGCGCGGGGCTCGCCCAGATGGTATCATCCGGGCGAACCGCGAGAGAGCGATTCGATCAGCGGCGCGCGGCCGACGGCAGTTTCATGCCGAGGGTCAGGCCGCGTTCGGTCAGTTTGCCCTTCACTTCGCGGAGCGTCGTTTCTCCGAAGTTCCGCACTTCAAGCAGTTCGTCTTCGGAGCGTAAGACGAGGTCGCGAACGGAAGTGATTCCTTCCGATTCGAGGCAGTTCGTCGCACGCACCGACAGTTCGAGCTCGGCCAAGCTCATGTTGAGCTTGCGTTCAAGTTCTTGATCGACCGCGTCGCGCTGCGAACCGCCAATGTCGAGCTTGTCGTCGATCGGCATCTCGGTGCCCGGTTCCGTGAACTGCACGAACGGGTTGAGATGCTTGCGAAGGATCTTGGCCGCTTCGATCAGCGCCAGGTTCGGCGTGATCGTGCCGTTGGTCCAGATTTCCAGGACGAGCTTGTCGTAGTTCGTCTTCTGGCCGACGCGGGTCTCTTCGATCTCATGCTTGACGCGAACGACCGGGGAGAAGCTGGCGTCGAGCGGAATGTCGCCGATGACGCGTTCCTTGGTAGGATCTTCTTCGGTCGAACGATAACCGCGGCCGTTCTCGATCGTCATCTCGACGACGAACGGAACATCGTCCGTCAGCGTGGCGATGATGTGTTCCGGATTGATGATCTGGATCGCTTCATCGTGCTGGATATCCGCGGCCTTGACGACGCCCTTTTCGTGGCGGTCAATGCGGATAATCTTCGTGTGCTCGCTGACGTTCTTGACGACGAGGCTTTTGATGTTCAGGATGATGTCGGTCACGTCTTCAACCACGCCGGGAATCGTGGTGATTTCGTGTTGGACGCCCTGAATACGAAGCTGCGTGACTGCCGAGCCCTCCAGGCTCGACAGAAGGACGCGACGAATGCTATTGCCAATCGTCATGCCGAAGCCGCGTTCGAACGGTTCCGCGGAGAACTTACCGTAGGTGTCCGTGAGCGATGCTCGGTCTACGATCACCTTACTCGGCAGTTCCAGTCCGCGCCATTTGATCCGCATAGAACTCTCCCCTTTCGGAATTCAGAACGGAACCCATGCCGGCCCGATTCGTGTGGCGCTCCGTGCCCCACGGCAATCAAGCCGGACAAGTTCCGGTTAGCGGGTAGCAATTTCAATGATCAATTGCTCGCGAATGTCCGCGATTCGCTGGTCGACGTCGCCCCGGGAGGGGAGACGGCTCATCCGGCCTTCCGGATTCTCGCCGGGAATCACTTCCAGAAAATCAGGCACTGGTTCCTTGTGCGTTTCGGTGAGGAACAATTTCACGAGTTGCTGACTATTAGATCGAACCTTCACTTTGATCACGTCGTTCGGCTTGACCAGCAAGCTCGGGATCGAGCACTTGTAGCCGTTGAGAACGATGTGGCCATGATTCACCAGCTGCCGGGCGGCCGCCCGGGAGGGCGCGAAGCCGAGGCGGTGTATCACGTTGTCCAGCCGGCGCTCGAGGATCGACAGGAGCTGTTCGCCGGTGTTCTCCGGAGAGCGTGAGGCCAACTCGAAGTAACGGCGGAACTGGCGCTCGAGCAAGCCGTAGAAGAACTTGAGCTTCTGCTTCTCGCGAAGGCGAATGCCGTACTCCGACATCTTCCCCTTGCGATGCCCGTGCATGCCGGGGGGAGGCGCCTCACGATCGATCGGGCACTTCGGGCTGTAGCACCGGCTGCCCTTCAAGTACAGCTTTTGCTGCTCGCGGCGGCATCGTTTGCAAACGGGATCAATGTATCGTGCCATGTCGTCGGTTGTCCGTTATCGGTTGACAGATTTCCGTTGAGTACCAAGGTTGAATCGTCCGACGCCGACGTCGTCTCGAACGGAAGGACATGTGTCGATCCGGGAGACAAGCAGCGGCGGAAAACGATCCCCAATTAGACGCGTCGTTTCTTGGGAGGCCGGCAGCCGTTGTGCGGGAGCGGAGTGACGTCTTCGATGACTTTGATCGTCAGGCCGGAGGCCTGCAAGGCGGTGATGGCCGACTCGCGACCGGCGCCAGGACCTTTGACGCGAACTTCGACCTCTTTGAGGCCGTACTTCGACGCCTTGTCGGCGGCTTGCTCGGCGGCTCGCTGAGCGGCGAACGGCGTGCTCTTGCGGCTGCCCTTGAAGCCGACCGTGCCGGCCGACGCAAACGTGAGCGTGTCGCCCGCGGTGTCGGTGATCGTGACGATCGTGTTATTGAAAGTCGCCTGAATATGGGCGACGCCGCGGCTGACGTTACGCCGCTGTTTCCGTTTTTTCTGTTTGGCCATGGTCCTGGTGGATCAAAAGTCCTAGTGGGGTAAGCCGTCAGTCCCGAAGGCCGTTTAAAAAACGGTTTCGGAGTCTCGTAAGAAGACTGACGGCCACACAATATAAACTATCGCAGTTCCTTCACGCCCTTCTTGCCGGCAACGGTCTTGCGGGGACCTTTGCGGGTACGGGCATTCGTCTTCGTTCGTTGACCGCGACAGGGCAGGCTGCGGCGATGGCGCGAGCCACGGTAGCAGCCGATGTCGCGCAATCGAGCGATGTTACCCTGAACGGTTCGGCGCAAGGCGCCTTCGATCAGGTAATCGCGATCGAGGATCGTCGCGATCCGAGCCACATCGTCGTCGGTGAGCTCTTTGGCCTTCCGCTGCGGATCAACACCGGCTTGATCGCATAGTTGCAGTGCCGTGGTGGGCCCGATCCCCTGCAAATAGCGCAGGGAAATGTGCGTGGGCTTTTCCGGCGGAATGTCGACACCTTGAATACGAGGCATTTTGCGTCTCCTGCTCAGCCTTGCCGTTGTTTGTGCCGCGGATCGGAACAGATCACGCGTACGACACCGTGCCGGCGGATCAGCTTGCAGTTTTCGCAGATGCGCTTCACACTGGAACGGACCTTCATGATCGACCTCAAAAGTCAAAACAAGACACTCTTCAGGAATCTTTCACTGTAGAAGGCCGACCAAATTCGACAAGAGGAAATTGCAAGTGGTGTTCAATTTGGAGCAGGGGAGGTGGTAGCGGAAGGGGCAAGGAGATGCTGTGGACAGCGAAGGGGCGATCGCATCGCGATGTGTTGCATCGTTGCATTGCATCGCATGGTTTGCATTGCACACCCGGGTCGATGAGACGATGCAATGATATAGTGGGTGCAGGGATAGGCGCTCGAGCCGTTTGATCCCATCCCCCCAACAAATCCCGACGAAACCGTTTACCATCACGACCGGATTTCCGGGCTCATTTCATCCGCCGGGTTCATTTCGAATAAGCCGACCGATATTCTCGGAAAGGCTTGAATTCATTACCTTTCCAAGTTTGCTCATCCGCAATTTCCGCGCAGTATATAGCTGTCAGGAATTAAGACGGCGGCCGGTGGAAGGGAATCGCTCGCGAATTTTGCACCAGATGAGTCTGCACCGCAGAGGGGATTGGCTTTCATGGTTCGCTATTACCTAGCCCGTGTGGCGTTATTGGCCGTTTCAATCGGCATCGTCGGTTGCAATAGCTTCCGCAACAACAACAGTTGCTGTGGCGACGAGCGGCCTGGCCTCTTCAGCCGGTTCCGGCTTGCTTCACGCAGCACGCCCATTATGATGGCGCCCGATCATTGCATGGCGGGGCCTTACTTACCCGTAGCGCCGTCGCCCGCCACGACGCTTCCCCCGCCAAACCAGAACATTCCGCGTATTGACGAAAACGGCAAGCAAATGCCGTGGGACGGCAAGACCAGCCGGCCGAGCGGCACCAAGACGGGCAACGAACTCAAGACAATTAAAGAGGGCACGTGATACAGGACCCATGGATTTCTTCCATGGCTGAGACATCCTGAAGAATCAAGGCCCGCCCCAACGGCGGGCCTTTTCCATTTCATTCACCCTGCTTTAGCGTGTTATTCCAGTTCGGGCCGTACGGCGATCGGACCGGCATTACCTGCCGGGCCTCGGGCGTCACGGGATACGGCAGGATGAGCTCCTTCTCTTTTTCTTTGCCCTTCTCAACTTCTTGTTTCGGCGGCAGGATCCGGTAGTCGCTCAGCACGATCGTGCTGCCGGAGATAAATGGCCTCTCCTTCTGCGTGATCGAAGGCGTCACGGGTTTCGGCAGCGGCGCCTCGATCGGGATCGCTGGAACGACGGCGGCGACTTGATGATGGAACACCGGCATGGCGGTCGAACAGCCTACGCTGCCCGTTTTGCAGGGGAACCAAGTGTAGAGCGGCGGCCGGTAGGCGGTGGCGTGCGGCTTGCATTCGCAGGGTTCGCAAGTCCGTGGCTTGAAGCATTGGGCCAACTTCGACCAGCCGCTGCAGCAGGTGGGGCATGACTTGTCCGGGCAACTCACCGGCTTTGCGCATGGCTTCTCAGGGCAGGGTTCATTCTTGACACACTCTTCTACTTTTTTGAGTTCGTGTTTCGGCGGTGGCACCGGGTCGGGAAGTATCAGCGGCTCGCGCTTCAGAGGAAGAATCGGAGTCAGGGCGGGTTCGCCTTGCTTCGGCGATTTGACGAAGATTACCTCTTCGGCCCGAGACATGTTGCCAAGCCCAATGCTGGCGATCAACAGGAATGTGCGCGTGAACGCTGGTATGGACATGCTCATGGTTTTTTCCCTCCGTGCTGGCCGGATCACTTTGATTCGAATTCTCTAACAGCATCGGCGGGAATCGAGACGAGCCCGCACCGCGATCCGCGTGGGAGTAATCGTCAGGGTTGGAATCACCCTTAGAATCGTCAAACTTCCACCAAATTGCCCAGATCAATCAAGCGTGTTGGCCGATCGTGGCAGGCCGTGTGCAACTCAATGGCAGAACAGGCTGACTGGAGAACTTGTCGGGCGGCTTCCTGGGCGAGGGCGGGTCGGTTGCACTGCTGGCTGAGATGAAGTTGCACGACATGGCGAACGCTCCCCGGCTGCGAGCGTTCGAGAATCGCGCTCAGCGCCTCTGCTGCCTGCCGGTTCGAAAGATGGCCTTGCTCCCCCAGAACACGGGCAATTAGAGAGGCCGAGCGGCCGCTGCGGCGCTGAAGGTCGACATCGTGATTGAATTCGAGCGCGACTACCTGAACATCCCGGAAAGCTTCCACGATGTTCGACGGAACGACGCCCAAGTCGGCGGCATAACCGAGCGACCATTCACCATGAAACAAGCCCGGTCCACCATCGAGACGAAACGCGAAGGTGGGGGGACTATCGTGCGGCACCGGCAACGCTCGGCACTGCAAACCGTCGGCAATCTTCCACGGAGAATCAGCTTCGAAGTGCCGCACCAACCCGGCCGATCGCAACGGCTCGAACGATTCGGACCATCTCATGCACTCGACATGTTCCGAATGACAATAGAGGGGAATCCGCTGCGTGCAGAGTTGCGCGAGTGTTCGATCCTTCCAGTGGTCGGTGTGCACGTGGGTCAACAGAACGGCGTTCACGTCCCGCCAACTCATGCCAATAGCGGCGAGCCGGCTTGAAATTAGACGTGGCCCGAGGCCGATGTCGATCAGCAGCCCGAACCCTTCGAGTTGCACGAACGCGGCATTTCCCGAACTCCCGCTCGCCAGAACGCTAAATCGCGGCATCGCTTCCTCGTGATAGGCTTTGAACTCGATCCCTTCGTTGTACAACATCGGTAACCATGCTCAGCGATCCCAAATACAATCCGCTCCGCCGGTTCGACAGCTTGGCGGCGATCTACGCGAAATATCGGCCCGACTATCCCGAGCGAGCTCTCGACTGGATTGTTGAACGAGTGGCCCATCGCACCCTTCCCATCGCTGATATTGGCGCCGGCACCGGCATCTTGTCGCGAGCGCTGGCGAAACGTTCTCTGAACGTCGTCGGCATCGAACCGAACGACGCCATGCGCGAGCAAGCGGTGCGCGAGGGCGGCGCGAGTATCGACTACCGGCCCGGTCGAGCGGAACAGACTGGCCTCTCCGACCAAAGCGTTTCGGGAGTTGTTGTCGCTCAGGCCTTTCACTGGTGCGACCCTGCGGCGGCGCTGGATGAATTCCACCGAATTCTCGTTCCCGACGGTTGGGCGACGCTCATTTGGAACGACGCGGACAATGACGACCCGTTCACGAACGGCTACTGGAGCGCCTTGCGATCGGGCACGCCTGAGCCAGAGATGGTCGAAAAACCGCATCATGTCGCCGGCGAGCCAATTCTAACGCACCCCCTGTTCGAAGTGGCGATCGTCCGGACCATCGGCCATTTGCAAGTGGTCGATGAAGAAGGCTTGCTCGGCCGGGCGTTTTCAGTTTCGTTCGCCCCGAAAGAATGCAGTGCGGCCGACCGATTCAGCCGGCGACTTCGAGAGCTACATCAACGCTTCGCTGAAGATGGCGTCGCCCGTTTGCGATACCGGACAACACTCTACCAAGCCCGCCGGCGATGACGAGAATGCGTTGTCCATGAAACCTCATGCTTGTCGTTGACCGCGCGGCATGTTATGCTGTAACCGTTCGCCTCGGAATAACCTTTCGGAGATATGACCATGGCCTCGAAAACGATCCTGATCGTCGACGACGACCATGAACTGATTGACGGCTTGCGTGCCCTGCTCGAAAAGCAAGGCTACCGCATCCTTCAGGCGAACGATGGCCAATCCGGCAAGCAGATGATTTACAACCAGAAGCCGGACCTGGTCATTCTCGACATGATGATGCCGCGGATGGGCGGTTACCCCGTCCTCGAACATTTCCGCGATAAGAAGGAAACGCCGCCGATCATCATGATCACCGCCAACGAAGGCAGCCGGCACAAGGCCTATGCCGAGTATCTCGGGGTGGTCGACTACATCCGCAAGCCGTTCGCGATGGAGCGGTTGCTCGAAGCGGTTAACAAGGCGCTCACGGTCGCCCCACCCCCAGCACCTGCCGAAGGCGAGCCGGCGTCGACTTGATCGTGACTTTATCCCGCCGAAAGTTGCTTTTCCAGATCCTCGCATCGCACGAGTTGCCGATCGCGAGCTCCGCGCGACATTCGAAAAATCGATGGCACATCCAGGCTCTCACCGGCCGCGAGCGTGCAGCGGTCTCGTTTTATCTTCGCCTGTTCAAAAAGGGACGGCAGACAGGCCGTGCAGGCGAGAAAATAGGTTTTTAGTTCCCCTGTCACGCCGTCGCTCCAACGGGCGGCGATCTTGAATTCCGCCTCGGCCCCGCAATCAGGCGCGTAGCAGAGCACGGGATAAGAAGGCATCGGCATGGCGTTTAGCTATCCGAGGGGAAGGGGATCGGCTCACCGTTGATCTCGGCCATCGCGTTCTGTGCCGCACGCGATTCGGCAATCTTCTTGTTCTGCCCCCACGCCGACGGATAGCGATGGGTATTGATCGTGACCGCAATCTTGAACGAGCGGGCATGATCGGGTCCCTGTTCGTCAAGCACTTGATACTTCGGGATGCCGCCGAAATCCCGCTGGGCTACTTGTTGCAGGAGTGACTTGTAGTTGTTGTTCGCCGCGTCGCGGACGACACGGTCAATCTCGGGGAGCAGGAATCTCAGGATAAAAGGCTGGGCCGCTTCCAGGCCGCCATCGAGATAAATGGCCGCCACGAGCGATTCGAACACATCAGCAAGAAGGTTGGCCGGTAGATCCACGCTGGACCTCATCCCACGGCCGATGAACAGGAACGACCCGAGATCAAGCTGCTGGCTAAAGAAAGCGCATGCCGTGCGGCTGACGACTGCCGACTTGATCTTGGTCATCTCGCCTTCTTGATAATCTGGAAAACCGACGAAGAGCTGCTCGCACGTCACCAGGCCGAGAATCGCGTCGCCGAGGAACTCGAGTCGCTCGTTGGAAGCGGCGCGCGTGTTCGCACCCGACGTGTGAGTTAGTGCGGCCCGCAGGAGCTCGGGCTTGCGAAAGCGGTAGCCGATCACGCCCTGGCACTCGTCGAGGATTTCCTGCTCGTAACTGGCGGACGTTTCCGAAGGCATAGCTGGTTCGAGTTTGAAGTTGGGTGGTGATAAAATTATCACTCATGCCATCGATTGTCAACCGATTCGCCCTCCTTCGTGCGAGCAAAACCGAGTTGTCGCTCCCAATGATGGCACGACGACACTTGGACCGGCTCGCGAATGACCCTCGCTCAACTCGATGGAATTCGGCGAACAGGGTCGCTGGGCACTTGCAGATCGTGCCCCGTCGGGACATAATCATCTTCAGTTCAATTCCTCTACTTGAGACGCATTCATGACATCGCTCGGTAGATACGCGGGGCTTCTCGTCATTGTCGCCTTCTGCGTTGCCTGGTGGCTGCTGCCCATCGCACGTTATCGCTCGGTATCGGGCACGACTGCGAACGCGACGCCCACGGCACTGCCGGTCCCGACGGCGCCCGTCGCCGGTGGAGCGCTCGGCGTTGGCAGCTGCGCGGCGGCGGCCTGTCACGGCAATCCGCTACTTCCCCTGCCGCAACCGGAGAAGGTATCGAACCTTGCCGAACTACGGCCCGTGAACTCCTGGGAGTCGTGCTATCAGCAATGGATGTGCAACGACCGGCACGCCCGCGCCTACGACACGCTGGATAGCGATCTTTCCAAACAGATCATGAAGAAGCTCAAAGGCGGCGGCGACGCCCGTAAGGAAGAGATCTGTTTGGCTTGCCACTCGAACCCGTCTATCGCTTCAAAGACCGATCTCATTTCACGCGAACTCCACAAGGAAGGCGTCTCCTGCGAGGCCTGTCACGGCAACGCCCACGACTGGCGAACTCCGCACACCGCTTGGACGCCCAACACCGATCGCGACAAAGCCTATTCGGCGGTGGGCATGAAAAAGCTTTATGACGTCAGCGTCCGAGCCGAGACCTGCATGGCGTGCCACGTTGGCGCCGGCCCAACGCTGAACACGCCATTGATGGACGTGAATCACGATCTGATCGGCGCGGGACACCCGCGCCTGAATTTCGAATATGCCACCTATCTGCGTACCATGTCGCCCCACTGGCGTGAGAAAGATCGCACCAAAGGAAACATCGACCGGGCGCCTGGCTTCGAGGCCGACGTTTGGCGCATCGGTCAGGCCACGCAGATGGAAATGACGCTGAAGTTGCTTGAGGTGCGCTCCGGAATGCGCGAGATCCAGCCGACGCCCCCCTGGCCGGAATTCGCGGAGTTCAACTGTTACGCTTGCCACCACGACCTGAAGCCCGCAAGCTGGCGAGGCCCGACTTCGTCGAAGCCGAAGCAGACCTACGGTGCCTTTGTCTGGAACCGCCCTGAGATTCTGGTGAATCCCGGCAACGACTCGGCACTTGATAAAGCCGTCAAATTGACGGACGAGATCGAAACCGCCGTCAACAAGACCTTCCGTGGCGGTTCCAAAGTCTCGACCTTGAAAGATAAGACCGATCAGACCATCGCCGCCTGGCGCGACTGGCGGAAGTCGCTCCCCGTCATTGATCAGGCGTCCTTGGCCAACCTCGTCGGCGAGTTGAAGCATTCCGATCCGCTCTACTGGGAGCACCTCGATTGGGACCAGGCCTGCCGGCTTTACCAGGCGATGATCGCGATCGAGAACGCCCGCCGGCAACTCGGCATCGCGGAACCGCCTGGTCAAGCGGCACGCACGAAACGGCTTTACGATGGCCTGGTGATGAACCGCGACCTGTTCGACAGTCCCGTCAAGTACGACCCGAAGATTGTTCGCAAGGACCTCCGCGATTGGGTCGACGGGAAATAATTCACACATGCGCGCCATTCAACTCGAGAAGCCCGAGTCGTTCCGGATGATCGACGTGCCGGAACCGCCGGCCCCGGGACCCGGCGAAGCCGTCGTGCGCGTTCATCGCGTCGGCATCTGCGGGACCGATTTCTCCGGCTACCTCGGCAAGATGCCCTTCTTCAGCTACCCCCGCATCCCGGGCCACGAACTGGGCGTCGTCGTCCAGGCTGTCGGCGAGGGCGTGACCAACGTCAAGCCGGGTGATCGCTGTGCCGTCGAGCCCTACATCAATTGCCAAAAGTGCTACTCGTGCACTCGCGGCCACACCAACTGCTGCGAGAATCATCAGACGCTCGGTGTCCACTGCGACGGCGGCCTGCGACCCCTGTTCACCGTGCCCGCTCGCAAACTGCACATCTCGCGAACGTTGACGTTGGATCAACTCGCCCTGGTTGAGACGCTCGCCATTGGCTGTCATGCCGTCAACCGCGGCAATCCGAAGGCAGACGAGACGATCCTGGTGATCGGCGCGGGGCCGATCGGCCTGAGCGTCATCGAGTTCGCCAGGCTCAGCGGTGCTCGCACCATCGTCATCGACATCAACGAACAGCGGCTGCGTTTCGTCCGCGAACGCATGGGCGTTGCCGAGACGATTCACGCCAAGGGCGACGGGTCGGAGTTGAAACAGTTCACCGAAATGACGGACGGCAAGCTCGGCAACGTGGTCGTCGACGCGACCGGCAACGCTGGCTCGATGGCGAATTCCTTGAATTACGTCGGCTTCGCGGGCCGGCTCGTGTTTGTCGGCATCACCACGCAGGAAATCAAGTTCGGCCACCCGCTCATGCATCGCCGTGAGATGACGCTCTTGGCGAGCCGCAACGCTCTTTCGCCCGATTTTACGCGTATTCTGCGGCTCATTGAAGAAGGCAAGATCGATACGCGGGCGTGGATCACGCATCAGGCGCCGCTGGAAGGGATGATTGCCGCGTTCCCAAGCTGGCTCAAGCCAGAAACGGGCGTCGTCAAGGCGATCGTCGAGATCGCTTAGAACGGAGTTCACGCCATGATTTCCAGCGTCACGATTTGTTTGGTCCCGGAAGTGAAGGGCGGTCCGTTCGTCTTCTCGGGCGATCTGCCCGGCTCGATCCGCAAGGCTTCCGCTTTGGGGTTTGACGCCATCGAGATCTTCGCCCCTGGTCCCGAGGCATTCGATCCCACGTCACTGCGCGGCTGGCTAAAAGAGAGCCGCTTGACGTTGTCGGCCATGGGCACCGGCGCGGGCTGGATTCGTCACAAATGGTCGCTCACAAGCCCGGATGCCGCCATCCGGCAACAGGCGGAAGACTTCATTCGCGCGATGATCGACACGGCCGCCGACTTCGGAGCGCCGGCCATCATCGGCTCGATGCAAGGCCGTTGGGGCGATGACGTCTCCCGCGAAACGGCGCTTGGCTATTTGCGTGAGGGGCTCAACCGTCTCGGCCGGCATGCCAGTGAAAAAGGCGTTCCCCTTCTGTATGAACCGCTGAACCGTTACGAATCGAACCTGCTCAACACGCTGGCCGACACGGCGGATTTCCTGAAGACGTTAGCCACCGACAATGTGAAGATCCTGGCCGACCTGTTCCACATGAATATCGAAGAGGTCGACATCGCGGCCGCGATCCGTGGCGGCAAGGGCCTGATCGGCCATGTCCATTTCGTCGATTCCAACCGCCGTCCCGCCGGCCTGGGCCATCTCGACTTCACGGCCATCGCCAAAGCCCTACGCGACATCGGCTACAACCAATCCCTCTCCGCCGAAGCCCTCGCCTACCCCGACCCGGCCGCCGCGGCCGCCCAGACGATAGCCGCGTATCGTCGATTCTTCGCTTGAATAAACCAAATCAGCCATGCACGACGAAACGACCTGCGGTGGTTCAGATCAATTAGACAATGCACTCGTTGCTCCGTGACTTCGATGTTTGGTGGATATGCCCTTTGAGTAATCTGTCCGGTTGAGTTTTTCATCGCTCTTCGGTGCGTGGGAACGAGTAGAATGAGCACTCGCTCACTCTGCGGGCTTTCGAGTATAATTCTTTGAGCAGGACCTTTTCCCTCTGGTTAGAAATAGTGACGGCATGAAGAAGCAATTCACGCTGGTGCAATCGGCATGACGTATTCCGTCAAAGAAATCTACCTCACGCTTCAAGGCGAAGGAGCCCAGACTGGCCGGGCGGCGGTGTTCTTGCGCTTCGCGGGGTGCAATCTCTGGAGCGGTCGAGGAAGATCGGGCGACTGCCGTCTGCCGTTTTTGCGATACCGATTTCGTCGGCGTCGAAGGGCCGGGCGGCGGCAAGTTCGCGACGGCGGATGCGCTCGCGGATGTTGTAAGTCAAATGTGGCCTAAAGAGGGTGGGCAGTCCCGGCCGCTCGTCGTCTGCACCGGCGGGGAACCGTTATTGCAACTGGATGGGCCGCTCATCGACGCACTCCACGCTCGCGGCTTCGAGGTGGCCGTGGAAACGAACGGCACGCGTGTTCCGCCACCAGGCCTCGATTGGGTGACGGTCAGCCCCAAGGCGGACGCGGAGCTTGTGCTTAAGAAAGGCGACGAACTGAAGTTGATCTTCCCCCAACCGGGCGCCGAACCGGAACGGTATGATCAACTCACGTTCCAGCATTTCTATCTCCAACCGATGGATGGGCCCGCACGCGTCGAGAATACCCGGTTGGCAGTGGCGTACTGTCTCGCTCATCCGCGCTGGCGGCTCAGTTTGCAGACTCACAAGTTGATCGGCATCGCTTGAAACCGGGGAGAGTCCGCTCGATGAACTCGGAACGATTTTGGACTGTCCCCAACTTGCTGACGCTCAGCCGCATCCCCTTGACGGCGATCCTCTGCGTTTGCATTTCCCAGGCATGGTGGTTCGCGGCACTCGTCACCTTCGGCATCGCGTCGCTGACCGACTGGATCGACGGCTGGTGGGCTCGCCGTTTTCACCAACTTTCGACGTTCGGCCGGGTTTTCGATCCGCTGGTCGATAAAATTCTAATCGGCGGGGCGTTCGTCTACCTGATCCCGGTGCCGGAAGCCGGCCTGCTGCCGTGGATGGTCACGGTTGTCATCGGCCGTGAGTTGCTGGTTACCGGGATCCGCGGTTATATTGAAGCGTTGGGGAAGAAGTTCGGGGCCGACTGGTTCGGCAAGCTGAAGATGATCCTTCAGTGCGTGGCATTGATCGTGATCCTGGCCGTGCTTTCGCTGCGTGGCCAAGAATGGGCCAGGACCTGGATCGAACCGCTGGCGATCCTGCAAACGATCGTCGTCTACGCCATGGTGGCCGCGACAATCGGCAGCGGTCTGCAATATTGTGTGAAGGCAACGAAGTTGGTCCGGGTCGAATCCGCCGTGTAGGTAAGAGCGTCCGACATGAGCGCTGAAAAATATCTTCGCCCGGAGGTCATCAACCAGGTTGCCCGGCTCGACCTGCGCGCCAAGTTCATCGTCGAAGGCTTTCTCACGGGGTTGCATGCCAGCCCGTTTCAGGGCTTCTCGGTCGAATTCTCAGAACATCGCAAGTACGTCCCCGGCGACGATCTCAAGGATCTCGACTGGAACGTTTATGCCAAGACCGACAAGTATTATCTCAAGAAGTTCCAGGCCGAGACGAACGTCACGGGCTATCTGGTGATGGACCTGAGCGCCTCGATGGCCTACACGTACCGGCAGGAATTGACGAAGTTCGACTACGCGATCTGCCTGGCCGCCGCTCTCGGCTATCTGATGATCCACCAGCAGGACCCGGTCGGCCTCGTCACGTTCGATCAGAAGATTCGAACGGTGCTGCCGCCTCATTCCAAGCGGACGCAACTTGGGAACATCCTGGCGATTCTCGCGAACCTGAAACCGACGGGCGAGACGGACATCTCCGCTTCCATGCATCAGCTTGCGGCCTTGATCAAGACCAAGAGTCTGATCATGATCTTCAGCGACTTGTTGACCGACGTCGACGCACTGATGAAGAGCCTGTACCACCTGCGACATCGCGGCAACGAAATCATCCTCTTCCACATTCTGGACGAGGCTGAGGTTCATTTTCCGTTCGAAGGTCTGATCGAGTTTGAGGACGTGGAATCCCCCGAGAAGATGACGATCGACGCCAAGGGTATGCGGGCCGACTATATCCGTTCGATCGAGGAGTTCCGCCGCCACTGCAAGGACGAATCCGCCAAGGCGAACATCGATTACGTGCCGATTGATACGAGCATCAGTTTCGACAAGGCGCTCTTGGAGTATCTGACCCAACGGCAGCGGCGGTTTTGAGAGACCGCTCCTGGGAGTGAAATTCTCAGCCAACTGGAATTTTGCAACGGCCGAACGGCATGGTATACTTTACCATCGTTCCCAAACTCGGATGACGGTGAATCGCTGATGACTGCTTCCACGTTGACTGTTCCCCCTGAATTGTTCGTCGAAGACGAGACGGGCTGGCTCGAGATGACCGCGCAACTCGTCGCGGAAGGACGATTCCAGGAACTCGATTGGGACAACTTACGGGAGTATCTGAGCGATATGGCCAGGCGCGATCGTCGAGAGGCGGCCAATCGACTGCTTGTCTTGCTGGTCCATCTTCTGAAATGGAAAGCCCAACCCGATCATCGCAGCCGTTCGTGGGAGTTGACGATCTTTCGTCAGCGAGCCGAACTTCGCGACCTCTTGGAAAGTCGAACGCTTCGGAATCATGTCGAAGAAATTCTTGCTCAGCGATTTAATCGAGCCATCAAGGAAGCGTCTCTGGAAACCGGCTTGCCAGAGTCGTCTTTTCCGTCAACTCTCACCCGATCCCTTGATGAACTCCTTCGCGATGGCGACAATGGAATCTGATGTACGAACCTTCTGAAGACACCGTTGATGCGCCTCCCCGAAAGTCGTCCTTTCCGGCGCTGCCCGTGTTGCTGGTTGTCGGCTGGATCATCTACGAGGTGACCCACCAGCCGGCGGTCGCGGCCATGGCGATGTGCATGAAGTTCGGCTGGGAGGACTTCCGCACCGCCCGCTGGCTGTTGCGGACTGACCCGTCGCGCAGCCGCGGCCGAACGTGTGCCTGGCTCTACATCGCTTCCGGATTGTGGCAGGCGGCTGTCATCGGCCTGGCGATGGTGCTTCTCTCCGTCGCGCTCGATCAAGTGATTCAAGCGAACCGCCAGGGACCGGGGGCGGCTGTCGAACTCGACAAACTCCTTTCCGGCGCGGCCTTCACGATCTTGTTCGGTTTCACGTTCTCGACCGTCGCAACCTACATTGCACTGCTCTATGCCTGGCGGCACGACGTTCGCCCCTGGCTGAACGGGGCCGTGCACATCGCCCGCCGCAACAACGAATGGCCGCCGCTTTATGGCCATACCAATAGGGTCCTCGTCCCGGTGATTTCGACCGTGGTGATGACCTGCTTCATACTCTTGCCCGCCTGCCTGGCGATTTTGGGGATGATCTTGCATGGGGCGATTCCCCGCCACTTTCTGCGCGGCCTGGTGCTGCTCGGGTCGGTCTTCAGCGTCATCATCCTGTTGCCCATTCTGGTGGTGATCCTTCAGAATCTCCGCAGGCAGCGATTCTTCGCGGAGCACCCGGCCGATTGCTGGGGCGAGGAACCACTGCCGAAACCGTTCTCCTTCGAGGAGGATGATCTGCGATGAGCGCGATCCTTCTCACGGGGGCGGCCCTGGTCGGTCTGCCGATTTTGCTCCATCTGATCATGCGGCAGGAACCGAAGAAGCTGCCGTTCCCGGCCTTTCGCTTCCTGAAGATGCGCAGCAAGACGAACCAGCGCAAGATGCGCCTGCGCCATTTTCTTCTGCTTTTCATGCGGATGCTGCTCATCGGCCTGATCACCTTGGCGTTATTCCAGCCGACGCTCTTGAGCGATCGCTTCAACATCAAGGGCGAGCAACCGCTCGCTTGCGTTCTCGTCATCGACACCAGCCCGAGCATGGGTTACGTGCTGGCCGACCGCAGCGGTCTCTCCGAAGAACGCAAACGCGGCCTCAAGTTGCTTGAAGAGACGGAGCAAGGCCCCTGGACCGCGCTCGACGACGCCCGCTTCCGCGCTATGGAATTACTTGAAGATCTACCGCCCAACAGCAAGGTCGCCGTCATCGACACGGCCGACCGCGATGCCAACTGGGTGCAAGCGTTGCCCGATGCCCGCAAGAAGATACGCGAGTTGAAGCGGCCACGCGCGTCGAGCCGATCGGTCAGCCAGACGCTCGAGTTGGCCTACAAACTCTTTGCTCGCACCGAGCAAGATGCGAGCCCGGGCCAAGAAAACATGCCCCGGCTATTGGCCGTCTTCTCCGATCGCACCGCGCCCTCGTGGGACGAGAGCCAGGTGCCGACGTTGAAGGAACTCCGGGATAAAAAGTCGAAAGACGGTCCGCCCCCGCCGGAAATCCACGCTGCCTATATCGACGTGGGCGTCGAACGGCCGCTCAACCTCGCCATCACCGGCATCGAGATGAAACCGCAGATTGTCTCCGCCAATCGGCCAATTGAATTTTCCGTGCTGTTGGAAGCGTTCGGTTCGGTACAGGAAAATACGGTGCAGGTTCGGTTCGATGATGAAACGGAAACTTTGAAGCAGGCCGTGCGCGTCGAACCCGGCGCGCCGCGGGAAGTGACGTTTCGCAAGGAAGGCTTGAAGCCCGGCCTTCATGAAGCCGAGATCACGCTGCAAACCGCCGATGCGTTGCCGACCGACAACGTTCGCTTCCTGACCTTTCGAGTGCGCGAGCCGCGAAAGATCCTCTTGATCGCGGATGCGGGCGTCGGCCTGGGCGCGGTGGCCGGCGGTCTGGGGATGATCGATAAGCTTCTGGAATCGACACTCCTTTGGCGGATCGCCCTCGAAGCGACGGACTGGTACTCGTGTGAGACGGCATCAACCAGCGAGTTTTTGACGTGGAAGCCCGGTCGAGTCGAACAATTCGAAGCAGTAATCCTGGCCGGCGTGACGGAGCCGACCACAGCGATCTGGGATCGTCTCGCCAGTTATGTGGAAGGCTCGGGCGGGCAATTAATCGTCGTCCCCGGTGGTTCGGGACTGCTCACGGATGGCGCGGACAAACCGCCGCCCGGATATGACCACAAGCTCTTGCCCGGCCGGCTTAAACAGTGGATCGAGGTCGATCGGGCCAAGCCGGTCGCCTGGGCCTGGGAGGCCCTGACGGCTCATCCGATGCTGACCTACTTCAAGGAATCACTCAAGAATCCGAACATCGATTTTGTGCTGAATCGCCCGCAAACTTGGGGTTACTGGGAAGTCGAAGCCCGCGATCGTCCTTCCGTGCTCGTCTCGTATGCCGACGATCCCGACGCGGACAAACGGCGGCCGGCGGTGCTCGAACAGACGGTTGGCACACGCGGTCGGGTGCTGCTCTTCACTTCGCCGATGGATGGCCGTTACAAGGCGGGGAGCTTCCGCCAGCAGGCCGGCTACACGAACGACTACGCGGCTACCGGGTTCTTCGTCGCTCTCTCCAACTTGGCCATGCGGTATCTCACCGGCGATAACGAAGATGCGGTTTTCAATTTTCTGAACGGGCAGAGCGTCATCATCCGCTGGCCGCTCGATGCCGCCAATCGTTCGAAGACCTACTTTCTTTATGGTCCCGACATCGGTGATCGCGACGCCGTGTTGACCCGCGACAACAAAGACGCGTTCCGCCGGTTGGGGCCCGATCTGCTGAAGTCGGCCGGCAACTACAAGATTATTTCCGATCCCTCGGACAAGAAGCCCGATTTGAAACCGTGGCGAGAAGGATTCAGCCTCAATGCCCCGGCTGACGAGAGCAATCTTGAACGGGTGCCCGTAGAATCGATCGAGGCCCTATTCGGCCCCAAGAGTGTCGCCGCGGCCGACAAGGAACGCAAACTGCGCGACATCCTCCGCGGCAAGTTCTCCGCGCCCATCGAACTCTTCCCGTTCCTGATGATCCTGCTGTTGCTCTTCCTGGCGCTCGAGAATTTGCTCTCGAACAAGTTCTATCGGCAGGTGAAGAAAGAGCCGGCGGCGTGATAGGATCCGGGACAACTCAAGCATCCAATCGATGTGGCTGCACTAACTTGACAGCCAACGCACGAGTGTCAATATTTCTTCATGAGAAGAGAGAAACCATTTGCGAAATCGATTTCAGGCAAACCGTTGGCTATTTGAGTTTGCCGGGTAAGGATAGAGCACTTGACTCTGCCTGAAATCCAGTTCGGCGGTTCCCTGCCAAAGGGCGATGACAACGCCTAATCAAGCTCGTCAAGCAGTGTTTAAAGAAGTCCGATTCGGAAGAATCTCTGTTTTCATGATGGGAATCGACCGCTAAAAGTTGAATGTCCCCATGTTCTTCTCTCTACCCGATCGCCACGGGCTTGTGGTACATCCAGCCAACATCGACCTGCTGGCAGCCGATGGAGCGGAACATTTTGATGGCCGCGTCGCCCTCGTCGTCGACGACGACTTCCGCGATGCCGAAGTATTGTTCCTGAAGATACCTCAACAGTTGCACGAGCAGGTATTTGCCGACGCCTTGGCGGCGTAGGTCATTGCGAACCTGGATGTCCATGATCCCGGCCGCGGGGGTGTTCCAACGCCAGCCAAAGCCATCCATTTCCCAATAGAGCGTGCGGGCCGCGGGCTGGCCGTTCGACTTCTCATCCAGCCTGAATTCGAACTGTTCCAACTGGCCGATCATGCACTCCTGCCACCACGAGCCAACACGGCTACGCGGTAACACTTGCACGTCGAAACGGCGGCGCAGGGCCGTGAAACGCGTGTCGACAATGTTGAGCGGTTGATCGAGCTTACGATGGAAGATGAGACATCGGCGGGCGGCCGAGTACCCGCGTGATTCGAAGAACGGCCGCATGGCCGGGTCGCTTTCAAGGAAGCCCGGTGAGTTGCTGCCGCCGTACATGCCAAAGTAAAAGGGATTGAGCGGCTTCATGCCGCCGGCGTAAAGATCGCGAGCGCCGCGGGTGATGAGAAACTCTTCCCCACGTCGCAACAATTCGGTGCCGAGATGGTGCCGTTGTTGGGAAGGACGCACGGCGATCATGGCGATGACGCCGAGATGGGGGTTGAGGCCGCTCTGTTCTTCGTTGGGGCCGAAGCCGGCATGGCAAAAGCCGACCGGGATGCCGTCCTCGGCAGCGACGATGAATCCTTCGGGGTTGAAATAGGGTTTCGAGTAAACCCAATGGTCGAATGGGGTGGCGTTCCGGAGCGTGTACGCCCCGCGGTTGGGCAGAGCTTCGTTCCAGACCGTCACTAGGTGCGGAGGGTCGGTATTCCGGAAGGTGCGGTATTCGATCACGGATGGGCCTGCTGCCGCCGTGCGGGGTAAGAACTTCTCACAAGTCGCTTGAACACATTATAGGCAATCGGGCGAAAATGACGCGATTAATGCCCGTCGCTCGGCCGGGTTATCAGCGGAGCAAGCAGGAGAATCCCCCCCGTTATGGCATACCCGTAGGCCCAGGCCCAGCCGGGTTGGGAAAGATCCATCACCACGTCGCTGTCAGTGAATTTGAACGAATGCATCAGTCCGAGGGTCGAAAGAACAGCTGCGGCGAAGAACCAGAGGCTCGCCTGCCGGAACTTGCGCTCGATGATGGCAACGGTCGCGGCCGCCAGGATGATCGAGGTGAAGATGAACCCCTCGGCCAAGGCGAACGCCCCTTCGATCCAGTTATCGTACTGGTGGAAATAAGGGATGAGATCAGCACTGAACTTCGGCCCGCCCGGCTTACCGAAGCCGACGGCCTGAAGCGCCTGTTTGCTCATCAACGCCCCCCAGGCGGCAATGCCGGGCAAGATGCCGATGACGACGGCGGGGGCGTGCTCCCGCGGCGTGGTCTGGAACGCCTGGGCCGTGATGACGATGCCGATATAGAGGACAATCGCCATGCCGGCCTCGACCGGCACCGCGTAGGTGATGGCGCTGAGGAGGCCGCCGAGGCAGACGACGGTGAAGAAGATCGCATTGAGGATCGAGTAACCCGCGCGGGCGCCGAGCGCCTTCCAGCCGGGATGGCCGATGTAGATCGTCGTCGGGAAGCAGGAGCCGAAGAACGCGGCGGCCATGGTGCCGATCCCGTTGACCGCTAGCGACGGCGCCACGGAATAGGAATCGCCTGCTGCCTCAGCTGACTCAATATTTTGCAAGGAACTCAGCAGGTTGAATAACCCCATGGGGATGATGACCGGCAGATATTTGATGAGGGCGTCGCCCTTCAGAGCCTGAATGAGATCGCCGAGGACGGGGATGGGGATGTAGAGTTGAGGTTGGGCGACGCTCTGTCCCGCCGGCGGCGCCAAGCCAGTCATCCAGGCGATCGCGGTTCCCACGCCGACGGCCACCATTCCACCCGGGATGCCGCCGCGAAAGCGGACGGCGCCGAAGTACGTCATCAAAATAATGCCGAAGGTCGTCAGCCCGATGAGCGGATGCGCGAACGTGCGGAAGACAAAGGCCATAGCGATAAAGCCCAGAGCGATCCCCGAAAGGGTCGACAATAGGGCCGCCCGTGGAGTGATCTGGCGCAAATAGCGAGCAAAGAACGAGCCGACGAATTCAATTACCCCGGAACCGAGACAGGCGACGAGCCCCGTTTGCCAGGCGATGTGGGAAGCTGCTTCCGGCGTGAACCGCGTCAACGCCTCCTGCTTCGCGGGCAACATCACCAGGAAAACGTGGGCAATCAGTGAGACGGTGTTGACGCCGTAAGGCAGAGCGCAGATGTCGCGACGGCGGGTCTTGTAGCCCAGTTCCTTCGCTTGCCAGGCGTAAAAGATATTGCCGATCAGCAGCGAGACCGCAACGGCGGGAAGGACCTGGCCGTAGATCAGTTGATTGCTGAAACCCAGCACGTAACGGCACAGGGAGTCGATGAGCAGTAACTGGACGAGGTTATCGATGGCCAGGCCGAAGAAACCATCGATGTCGCCGCGGACAAACCAACGCATAGCAGCCTCATCACGATCGAATGGTTTTGAAACGCCGCACACACTCGGTGATCGCCACTTCGGTCGGCAGGCGTTCGATGCTCGAGGCGCCAAAGAAGCCGACGATCCCCTTGGTATGGCGCATGACGTACTCAGCGTCTTCCGGTTCGGAGATCGGCCCGCCGTGGCAGAGCACCAGAACGTTGGGGTTGATCTTCTTGGCGGCGTCGTGCATCGCCTGCACGCGCAAGACCGATTCATCCAATGTCACCGCTGACTTGGCGCCGATGCTTCCCTTGGTCGTCAGCCCCATATGGGGGATGAGCACGTCGGCGCCCGCCTTGGCCATCGCTTCCGCCTCGGCCACATTGAAGATGTAGGGGCAGGTCAGCAGCCCTAGCTCCCGCGCCTCGCGGATCATGTCAACTTCCTTGTCATAGCCCATGTCGGTCTCTTCCAGACCCTGGCGCATCGTGCCGTCGATGAGCCCGACCGTGGGGAAGTTCTGCACGCCGCTGAAACCGAGCGACTGGATTTCGCGGAGAAAGTGCTTCATGATGCGGAACGGATCGGTTCCGCAGACGCCGGCCAGCACGGGCGTCTTGCGGACAACCGGCAACACCTCGCGGGCCATGTCGACGACGATCTGGTTGGCGTCGCCGTAGGGCATCATGCCGCTGAGGCTGCCGCGCCCCGCCATCCGGAACCGGCCGGAATTATAGATGATGATGAGATCGATGCCGCCGGCCTCGGCGCACTTGGCGCTGATGCCGGTCCCGGCCCCGCCGCCGATGATCGGCCGCCCGGCCGCGATCTGCGAGCGCAGGCGCTTCAAACATTCATCTCGTGTAAAGAAGCTCATGGGGGTTGAGTTTGCGAGAGTTGCCTCGGATCGTCAACGAAATAATCCCGTTGGTCGTCGCGTGCTCACGGTTTCGGTTCGAACTGCCAGACATCCGGCGAACGAACGCCGGGGCCTCGTTCGCCATTGGGCATGATCCACGTGTCGCCCCAATGGATGAGTGGAACGGTGACACGGGCGACGGGGAGTTCATCGCCGTGCTTCCAGGCCTTCGTGGTCGGATCATAAACAAGTGCGGTCTTGCGGAAACCGGGGTGCTTCTCGGGAGGTTGAAAGCCGAGATTCGTTCCGTCATCGCCGCCGAAGAGGTGGATTCCGCGATGATCAACAGCCGCGGGCGTCGGCGCAGCGACAATGGAGCAGGGCAGGTCGGCTTCTCGGGTCCAGCCGGTCTTGGGATGGAAGCGATAGACATCCTTCAGATAGGTACGTGCCGCCTTGCCGTCTTTGTCGGGCGACAGGTCAGTCCCGCCGATGAGCCAGAAAGTTCCGTCGAAAGAGGCCGCCGTCGCCAAGATACGGCCGGGACCCGGCCAGGCATCGAGTTCACGCCACTTCGCGTCTTTCGCTGTTAGATCCAGAGCATAAAAGGCCTTCAACGCACTCGTCGAGTCCGGCTTCTCTTGTCCGCCTGCGATGTAGAGCATCGCGCCGACGACCGTACCACAAGCGTTGGCGATCGGCCGAGGCAGGGCGGGCAGTTCATTCACGTTGATCTTGCCGTCTTTCCATTCCAGCGAAAAGACGGCGGAGTGATGCTTGTCGGCATCGCTGCCGCCGGCGCAGATGACTCGTTCGTGATGGTCAGCCCAGACACCGTACGCCAACGGTCGTGGCAACTTGCCCGCCTTCTTCCATTCGCCCGCTGGTCGATCGAGCGCCCAGACGGTGTCGTACCAAATTTTGGTGCCGCCTTCCCAGGGCTTCTTCGTGGGGAAGTTGGCCCCGCCGGCAACTAGCAAAGTACCATGGCTGATGCCGGCAAAGGGGCAGGCGAACCCCTCCGGATCAGGGATCGGCGCGAGCCGTTTCACCTCCCAGGCAACCGGATTCGCGGCAAGGGTGATGAGCAAAGTGGTAAAGAGAATCATGTCATTGGTTCAGCCGACGACCTTGTTGCGGCCGGTCCGTTTGGCTTCGTAAAGGTTTTCGTCAGCCCGGCGGATCAATTCGTTCGGTGTGGCCGTACCATCGGAAGGGCATTCTACGACACCCAGACTAATCGTTAGCTGGAAGGATTGCTGCTCGACGCGGAAGACGTGTTTTTCGACTTCTTGCCGAACGCGCTCGGCGGCTTCGAGAGCTTGTGTGATGTTCGTTTCAACCAGCACGAGAGAGAATTCCTCGCCGCCGTATCGGGCGAAGAGGTCTTCACGGCGAACCATCTTGCGAACGCAGGACGAGAGTTCGCGGAGCGTGTAGTCGCCGACGAGGTGGCCCATCTCGTCGTTGATGAGCTTGAAGCGGTCGATATCGAACATGACGATCGACAGAGGCCGGCCGTGGCGCGAGGTTCGCAGCACTTCGCGTTCAAGGAAGTCGAGAAGGTAGCGCTGATTGTAAATCTGGGTGAGCGCGTCGATGATCGTGAGGCGGTAGATTTCTTCGTGGTACTCGGCTTCGACATTGCCGCCCGCGAGATAACGGTAGATGCAATTCCCGACACGTAGATAATCGCCGTCCTTGAGCAGCAGCGGGTCATCGACGGTTGAAGGTTGATCGTTGACAAACGTGCCGTTCGTGCTCTGCATATCGAGCACGTGGAAACCGTCCGGCAGATGCTCGATGCGGGCGTGACGACGGGAGACGGAGTTATCGAGAATGCGAATATCGCAATCCTCGCCGCGGCCGATGATGACGGGCTTGGCGCCAAGTATATGGCGGATCCCCATCAAGGGCCCGGTCGGGTAGATATGAACGAGACACGCATCCCGATTTCCGGTCAGCGTGCGGCGCGCCGGTTGAAAAACCGTGTCCACCAACTTCTCCATGATCCACCAACGGTGCGATGCCAACACAATTAACGAGGCTAGTGCGCATGGAAATAACCAAAGTCATTCTACAAGAGCGTGGCCCCGGTTTGAAAGTGGATTCCGGGTATTTGCGCGACGATTTCGGTTTGCCTTGTCGGAACCACCCGAACACGATAGGACGATCGAACGCGTCCCAGTCGAGGGTATCTCGTCATGCTGCTACTTGTGTTTCTCTTTTTGGCCTTTGTGTTGATCCTCTTTCTTTGGGGAGGATCAATGGTGCTGCAAGGATGGCTTTACCAGGATCCCGCCGAGCGGATGCCGCAGCGGGCCGCCGTTTGCGGCGCCAGTCTGGCCTTATTTCTCACGCTCTGGTGCTTCATCGACTCCCGTACTGGTGGCAAGTACGACACCATCTTCGAGTTTACCCCCTATGACGTCTCGGATCATGACTCGTTCGACGCCATAATGACAGACGCCAACGGCAATGAATCGAAGAGCACCTACCGGAAACGGAGCGGCACCGGCGGGGCGACGACCGATTTTGTCGACACGAACAATCAACCGTGGAAAAAGGTAACCAGCGACAAGATGTGCGTCGCCGTCGAAATCCGCGATAAGGACAAGCCCGAAGCCGTCCGATTCAACGCCACGCTCGACCCCAAGGGCAACCTCGTGGGCGACTCGACCCAACTTCGCTACGTCGATGCCGGCGGCCGCTACACCACCGCCAGCACGCTCGGCCGGGTCTATCGTCGCAAACTGGGTTTGCTGATCGGCAACATCATCCTGAATTTGGTCCACCTGCTTTTATGGTGGGCGGCACTCTGGTACGGGATGCGATTCCTCTTCTGGCACGCCTTCGGCCTTGCCGTCGCACTCTGGGTCTTCATCATGCTCGCTGTGATGCCGGTTTTGTTCAGCTTCATGCGGGGTTGACGACGCTCATACCGACGCTCGGATGTGCATGATGTCGCCGTCCTTGACGATGTAATCCTTCGATTCGAGCCGGAAGGTGCCGGAGGCCTTGCAGTTCTTTTCTTCGTAATTGGCTTTCAGGAAGTCTTCGTAGCTCATGACTTCCGCGCGAATGAAGCCCTTCGATAGATCGGTATGGATGGCCCCGGCTGCTTCCACAGACGGAATTCCCCCGTCGATGGCCCACGAACGGCACTCGTCTTCGCCCACGGTGAAGAAGACGATCCGCCCCATTCCATAGAAAAGATCGCGCAACACCCGTTCGCGTGAGAAGCCCGTCAGGCCCAGGTCAGCCATGAAGGCAGTCCGGGTTTCTTCATCAAGCTCAACAAGCTCGTGTTCGAGTTTCACGGGTGCCGACGCGGCCTTCGGGGCCAGCGCCAGCAAGTCGGCCGGTAACGGATCGTTGAAGTTGCCATCGCCGCGATTCACGAAGACCGTCTCGGGCTTGAGCGTCAGCAACTGAAAGGCACGGATCAGCTTTTCCTCTTCGGGGCGCAGGCCCAGGGTGGTTGTCGTCTTGCCGCTCTCGAGGCATTCGGTGATTCGCTTGAGGGTGGCGAGCTCAGCTTCATCTTGCTCACGCTCCTTCAATGGCTTCGTCTTTTTCATCTGACTCTGCAGGCGCTCGATGCGATTCATGACGATTTCGAGATCAGCGAAGATGAGTTCCTCGCGGAACTTCGTCAATTGCTCGGCCAGGTTGGTCGCGCTAAAACCATCGAGAACGACGACGAGCCCGTTGGCTTCACGCAAGATCGCGAGCCGGCGCGGGTTGTCCTTGCGTTCGGTCAGGTTGAGGCCGGGCGTGTCCAGGAAGGCAACCTCGGCGTATTTCGTCTTCTTTGGCTTAAACTTGACGACCATCTTCGCCAGGCGTTCATCCGGCACATGGGCCATGCCCGTCTGTCCCTGCTGGATCTTGGACGGATCGGGTTCGACGCCCGTCAGCCATTTGAAGACCGTGGTCTTGCCCGAACCTGAATAACCAACCAGTCCGACTTTCATGTTGCGTTCCTTGTCTCGTCCGCGAGCCGAGCAGTATGGATTCGTTTTAGAATATCCGGCCCAGAAGCGTAAGCGACGAAGGTTCACTGGAATATGAAAAAATCGTGTGACAAGCGAGTTGGTTCTTGCGGCAGCGGTAGCGGATGCGTAGGATTTGTGGATTGCATGTCATGCCGTTTCTGGAACTGGATTTCCCGAACGTTTTGTGATGGGGAATGATTTCCCAGCCATTCACCGACCGCGCCAAACCACTTGGCTCAAGTGGAAGTTTTGGTCGGCGTGTTCATTGCCGAGGATATTACAATGGAAGAATTGATCGGGATGGTGGCCGGAAAGGCGAACCTTTCGTCGGACAAGGCGAAAACGGCAGTCGAGGCCGTATTGACGTTCATCAAAGGGAAAATCCCGGGCATCGGCGGCCAACTCGATGCGTTGCTTAGCGGCGGCGGAAGCGGCGAAGGCACCGTTGCCGATGTGGCCAAAAAGCTCGGCGGCATGTTCGGCAAAACGTGATGAATCACTCGCGAAGCGGGGTTGGCCGGGTACTTGCTTCGCCCACACACTCACCCGGTCGCCAACGCAAAAAGGAATGAAGCGATGAACATCAGCAAAGCGGTTGACAAGGCCTGGGAACAAAAGACCCTGAAAGAAATCGCGGACGCACCGGTCTCGGCTATTGCCGGCATCACGGAAAAGGACGCCGAGCTCCTCCGCGCTGCCTTCAAGGTCAAGACAGTTCGCGATTTGGCGAAGCTGAAACACGTCAAGTGGGCCCAGGCGATCGTCGCCCTTGCCGACACCGAAGTGTAAAACGGGCACCCCAAGCGCCCGACCTACGGGAGGGCGCTCTCCTCTATTCGTCATTGATCGATACGGAGAACCGCGATGAAGTGGGAAGGACGCGAAGAGAGTGAGAACGTCGAGGATCGCCGAGGCACCGGCCGCAAGGCCGGCATGGCGCTCGGGGGCGGCGGTATTATCGTCATGCTTCTCGCCTACGCTCTTGGCGTGAATCCGGAAAAGGTCGGCCAATTCCTGGGCGGCGGCAAGGATCCCGCACAGCCCAAGAACCTCGATCCGGCTGAGGAGAAGCTCGCCTCGTTCACTAAAGTCGTCTTCCGTGACACTGAAGTCGTTTGGGAAAAACTCTTTACGGGGATGAACAAGAATTACCAGAAGCCCACTTTGGTGATCTTCAGCGACTCCGTTGATTCAGCATGTGGTTCGGCCGACTCCGCGGTAGGGCCGTTCTACTGCCCCGGTGATTCCAAAGTCTACATCGATCTATCCTTCTACAAGGACATGCAAACCAAACTTAACGCTCCCGGTGAGTTTGCTCGCGCTTACGTCATCGCACATGAAGTCGGGCACCACGTGCAACGGTTGCTCGGCTTTTCTGCCCAAGTCGATGAAGCTCGTCGAAAGCATGGCAAGGATCACCCCATCACCAATCAAATGTCGGTACGGCTCGAACTCCAAGCCGACTTCCTGGCCGGGGTCTGGGCTCATCATGCTCAGAAACAGTTCAATTTCTTGGAAGCGGGCGATGTCGATTCCGCCCTTCATGCCGCCTTCGAGATCGGCGACGACCGTTTACAGAAGAAGGCCACTGGCCGCGTCGTCCCCGACTCGTTTACACACGGCACATCCGACCAGCGGATGAAGTGGTTCAAGGCCGGCTTCCAGTCCGGGAAAGTAGAACAGGCTTCGGAATTGTTCGACAAGTTGTATCGGGACCTGTGATCGGTTCACGTGCCATCGGCTAGGGTAACGGATTACGCGGCATGGGCTCTGACGCCCGTGCTGCCCTTTCCAACGCCCCCTGCCGGCGGATCACGTCGGCGACGCTCTCGTAGTATCGATCGCGAAGCATTGTCGCATTCCTTTGTGCCTCTATGAGGTTCAAGAACGGCACTTTCCCGTTGGTGTATGACGCTCGCGCTTCCTTGACGTTGGCCACGGCAGCCGGAAGCACTGTCTTCTCATATAACTCAACGATTTTGCGGCTTTCCTGCCACTGCTCGTGTGCCTCTTGCACTTCGAACATGATCTGATCAGTCATGCGTGAAATCTCCGCCCGGCGTTGAGCAAGTTTGGCTTTCATCTCGCCGACGGCCGCGGCTCGCCGTTCGCGTTGCACGGGCAGATTGATCCGCGCCCCGACTTGCCACTGCAACGGCCGGCCGTTCGCACCCTGCCAGAAGCCGTCGTATGCAGCCAAGACTTCGACATCCGGCTTGTACTCGCGCTCGGCAAGAGCGAGAGCCGCTTCGTCGCTATTCAACTGGAATTGAAGAGCCTTCAGGTCGGGTCGATTTGCCAATGCACGCTCGTTGAGTTCCGCGAGATTCAAGTCCATTGGCGCCACTTTGATCTCGCGAGCCGGAGGCAACGGCACATCGATCGGTTCGTGCATCAGCGTGTTGATCTTGGCCTGGGTAACTTTGCGGGCTCGTTCGAGCGAGATGGCCCGCTCCTGTTGGCGGGCGAGTTCGACATCAGCTTGCAACAAGTCCTGTTGCGGACCCTGACCGTTGCGGTAACGCGTCTCCGCGTTGGCGCGGTATTCCGTCAGCAGCTTCAGGTTCTCGACATTCACTTCCAGCGATTTGCCGATCAGGAACCAATCGGCGTAGGAGTTCTGTCCCGCCTCAGCGAGCTTCTGGCGCATCGCGGTCACGTCTTCACGCGCGGCGAAGCCTTCCCACTGGATGATCTCCGAGCGCAAGAGCCGCTTGCCTGGATAAGGGATCTTTTGTGAAATCTCGGCTCGTGCGGCGAAGCTAGTGTTGGCTGAAGGCCCGGAACCGGGCGCGACATTGAGGCCGAGCATCGGATCATCAAGGGACCGTGCCTGGACACTCTTCATACTCAGCGCCGCGGACGCTTGCCACATCTGTTGGATCGTAGGATTGCGGGCGTCGATCGCCGCCAGCAGTTGGTTCAAATCGAGCTCGGTGGACTCTCGAATGGAGATGGGTTTGATCGTTGGCTTCACCGTCGGCACGATCGGCGTTTCTGCTTTTACTTGGTCAATTGAAGATTCGACCACAACCGGGGGCGGCAACTTCGCGGGGGCGGTGACGCAGCCGCCGATGAGCGCGAGTAAAAGCATCGGGAATAAGATCGCTCGCGCCATCCGTTTGTACCTGGTCAGGATGATCGTACAATCGGATTCATCGGCACAACCGCTAAAGGTTCTCTAACTTAAATGGTGTTCGATGGAATTTATCCCCTCGCCGCGCCAGAGCGCTCCGCTACGGAAACCCTCCGCGTCGCGGCTTCACATGGTCTGGGAGTTTCCCATGCTTCGTGCTCTCCTTGCGTTGTTCATCCTTCCGCTTTCGCTTCGCGCCGATCATTTCGATCACTACAGCAGTCCAGTGCTTGAGAAGGCCGTCGGCGATGGGAAGTTTGTCAAAGAAGTGAAAGTTCTGACGGCCACGCAAGTGGGCGAACTGGGCGAAGTCCTGGCTGATTCGAGTGCGACGTTCCTGATCGTGAAAACGAATGACGACCGCTGGAGCAAGTTGCTTGTCCAACCCGCCCGGCAACGGTTCGGCAAAGATAAACAGGTGCCGATGCTTCTGATCGAGAAGTACGTCACCTTCAAGGAATCGACCGAGCGCACCGTGAAGGCCAAAGGTGAGAATGTGCAAATCTATCCAGGAACGCGGCTGAATCTTGACATCGGCCAGGTGGTGCCCGAAGATCTGGGCGGCGATTTGCTCGTGTCGGCTGACAAGGAGACCGGCTTCAAGATCACCTCGCTCGGCGCGGCCAAGATTTACGTGCTCACGAAGCCGGTGCCGGATGTCGTGCCGAAAAAAGCGGAGAAGCTCGTCGTCGGCGCCACGTTCGAGCTTCGCTATTTCATCGGCAAGTACAAGCTCTACGATGACGGCCGGCGTTCTGGAACGCTGAATCTCGAAGTGAACGAATCGGGCGAAGTCGGCGGCTCGTTTTACTCAGATCGCGATGGAGCCAAATACGACGTCGTCGGCACAGTTGGAAATCCCCGGCACGCGATC
>Ga0105046_10000722_pt1 | contig 48068 bp, 47 predicted proteins | sample MAT03_FD_78385 | JGI IMG/M metagenome (GOLD analysis project Ga0105046, IMG submission 78385) | Freshwater microbial communities from Lake Fryxell liftoff mats and glacier meltwater in Antarctica - MAT-03 (megahit assembly) | ecosystem: Environmental > Aquatic > Freshwater > Ice > Liftoff... | reverse complement strand
TGCGTGACCACGGCTTCGAGGTCATCTACACGGGTCTGCATCAGACGCCGGAGCAGATCGCCGAGACCGCCCTCCAAGAGGATGTCGACGCTGTTGGCCTCTCGCTGCTCAGCGGGGCGCACCTGACGTTGTTCCCGCGCGTGATGGAGGAACTGCGGAATCGCGACCTTGGCGACCTGCTGGTTTTCGGTGGCGGCGTCATCCCCGATGCCGATGCGCGCACGCTCAAAGCTCAGGGAGTGGCCCACGTCTTCGGGCCGGGAAGTTCGTTGAAGACGATCAGCAGTTGGCTGGAAGCCGAACTGGATGGTCGTGAATCCGACGTGCAAGTACACGACAAGGAAACCGAGGCCTAGATGGACCTGTTCGAATATCAGGGCAAGCAGTACTTCGCCCGCTACGACATCGCCGTGAGTCCGGGCGACGTCGCCTATACGGTCGACGAGGCCGTGACAGCTGCCGAGATGGCCGGCTACCCGGTCGTCGTCAAGGCGCAGGTGCAGGTCGGTGGTCGCGGTAAGGCCGGCGGCATCAAGCTGGCCGACACGCCCGACGAGGTGCGCCTGCACGCCGGCAACATCCTGGGCATGGACATCAAGGGCCATGTGGTGAAGCGCGTGTGGGTGGAGCACGCCAGCGACATCAGCAAGGAGTACTACGCCTCCTACTCGCTCGACCGTGCCGCCAAGGACCACCTACTGATGCTCAGCGCCGAGGGCGGCGTGGAGATCGAGACGGTCGCCGTCGACAACCCCGACGCCATCGTGCTGCTGCACATCAACCCGGTCGATGGCATCTCGCTGGCCGTTGCGCGCGACGCTGCTGTGCGCGCCAACATCGACGAAGAGGCCCTTGATGGTGTGGCCGACATGCTGGTCAAGCTGTACGACTGCTTCACTCGCGGCGACTGCGCCCCGGCCGAGATCAACCCGCTCATCCTGCGCCCCGACGGTGGCGTGCACGCCCTCGACGCCAAGGTCAGCCTGGACAACAACGCCGCTTTCCGTCACCCCGAGTGGGACGAGTTCCGTGCCACCGAAGAGCTCGACGAGCGCGAGCAACTGGCCCGCCAACACGACCTGCAGTACATCGGCCTCGACGGCACCGTGGGCATCATCGCCAACGGTGCGGGCCTGGCGATGAGCACCCTCGACGTGGTCAACCAGGTCGGTGGCACCGCTGCCAACTTCCTCGACATCGGTGGCGGCGCCAATGCCGACATGATGGCCGCAGCCCTCGGGGTCATCAACTCCGACGAGAACGTGAAGAGCATTCTCATCAACATCTTCGGTGGCATCACCCGCGGTGAGGAAGTCGCCAAGGGCATCGTCGAAGCGATGAGCCGCGTCGAGCTCAGGGCGCCCATCGTCATCCGCCTCGATGGCACCAATGCCGCTGAGGGACGCGAGATCCTGGCCAACGCCGGCATCCCCGACTCGAAGCTCACCTCCAAGCCCACCATGCTCGAAGCTGCCCGTGCGGCCGTAGCACTTGCGAACGGAAACTGATCATGGCCATCTTCGTCAATGCTGAGACCAAGGTCATCGTGCAGGGCCTCACCGGTGGCCAGGGCAAGTACCACGGCCTGCGCAACCAGGCATACGGCACGCAGGTCGTCGGCGGCGTCACGCCCGGCAAGGGTGGCACCGAGGTGGCCGTCGAGGGTGGCGTGGGCATTCCGGTCTTCAACACCGTCGCCGAGGCCGTTGCAGCCACCGGCGCAACCGCGTCGTTCATCGCCGTGCCCCCGAAAGCTGCCAGTGCCGCCATCCTCGAAGCTGCCGCCGCGGGCATTGCGTTCATCGTGTGCATCACCGAGGGGGTTCCGGCGCAGGACGAGGCCAAGGTCTACAACACTCTCGTTCGCGACTTCCCCGACACCCGCCTGCTCGGCCCCAACTGCCCGGGCATCATCAGCCCAGGCAAGTGCAACATCGGCATCACGGCCGGCGAGATCGCCCAGCTGCCCACTGCAAGCGGTCCCAACGTCGGCATCGTCAGCCGTTCGGGCACGCTCACCTACCAGGCTTTGTACGAGCTGAAGCAGCGCGGTATTGGCGTGTCCACCTGCGTCGGTATCGGTGGCGACCCGGTTCCGGGTACCAACTTCATCGACTGCCTGCGCGAGTTCCAGGCCGACCCCGAGACGCATGCGATCATCATGATCGGCGAGATCGGTGGCTCGGCCGAGGAAGAGGCAGCCGAGTTCATCAAGGCCAATGTCACCAAGCCGATGAGCGCGTACATTGCTGGCGTCACCGCCCCTGAGGGCAAGAAGATGGGCCACGCCGGCGCCATCACCAGTGGCGGCAAGGGCACAGCACAGGGCAAGATGGATGCGCTTCGCGCCGTCGGTGTGAAGGTGGGCCTCAACCCCACCGAAGCCGGCGACCTGATGGCCGAAATCGTCGCTGCGCTCTAACCAGCGGGCGGGCTACGGTCGGTGCATGCCGATCGTGCCGGACGACAAGAACTGGACCTGGGTACTCGAACGAGTGTGCCCCGACTGTGGATTCGACGCAACGACCTTCGACCCGCTGAAGGTACGCGGAACCATCGAGGCCAATGCGTTGCGTTGGCGCGAACTGCTGGCCGACCCGCGCGCCGCGCGGCGGCCCGACGACAACACCTGGTCGGCCACGGAGTACGCCTGCCACGTGCGCGATGTGTACCGCCTGTATCTGCTGCGGCTGGAGCGGATGCTCTACGAGGACGGCCATACCTTCGCCAACTGGGACCAGGACGACACTGCGATCAAGCAGAGCTACGACCAACAGCAGCCGCAGGATGCGGCCGGCGAACTGCACGCAGCGGCCGGAATGATGGCGGCCCGATATGCGACCGTCGGTGGCGCACAGTGGCAGCGCACGGGCACCCGCAGTGACGGCGTTGAATTTACCATCGACAGCTTCACCCGCTACTTCATCCACGACCTGGTGCACCATGTCTGGGACGCCGAGCAGGGCTACCTGAGGTTGGGCCCCGTGCCCTGGGCCCCGCCGAGCGGCGAACCCGTCACCTGAACCGGTATCCACACATCAACCACACACCGGTCAGGGGTTGCGGCCGTACCAGGCGACGAGTTGATCGATCAGTGGTGCATCGTGCGCTGGATCGATCGGGTTCCCAAAGGGGCGGGTGTGGCTTGCCATATGCGGCGGCAGCTTCGCCGCCATTGCTGCGAATCCGGCTTCGCGGTCGCCATTGGGCAGTGCCGCCCGGGCTGCGGAGAGCGAAGTGTGAAGGACCCGGTCGTTCCAGATGACCAGCTGGCCGGTGGCGGTGGCGAGGTCCCACGTGTGCACGGTGAGTTCGCTGGTGTAGATGCCCAGCATGGCGCGACCGGGTACCTGTGCCCAGGGCAGCACCATCAAGCGATCCAGCGTCTCGTCATCGGTCCATGCCGCCATCACTCGGTGCTCTGCGGCCATCCACGTCTCGTTCCACTTGTCGTCGGCCGTGCCGGTGGTGACGAGCGGCAGGACCAGCGGGTCGCCCCCCTCACCAAGCAACGCAACGCGCCCCAACACGGTGAGGAGGTGCCCCATCAGCGTCCGTACGTCATAGTCCGTGCATGGCGTGGGGTGGGTGAGCTGCGCAGACTGCACTGCGGCGATGGTGGCGCCGGCGGTGGCGACTGCCTGCGCAAACACGAGGCGAGGGTCGGCGCCAGACATGGTCGAGGTCGAATCAGTAGTTGTGGTCATGTCATCAGCCTCACACCCATAAGTGGTCAGGTTCTGGCCACTTTGATGAGATACTTCGGACATGCGTGCCGACCGACTCGTTGCTATTCTGCTGATGTTGCAGCAGCGCCAGAGGGTGACCGCCGACGAGGTTGCCGCCGAGTTGGAGATCTCGCCACGCACCGCCCGCCGCGACCTGGAGGCCCTCGGCATGGCGGGTCTGCCGGTGTACTCCAGCGCTGGCCGTCAAGGTGGTTGGCGGTTGGCCGGCGGTGGTCGTACCGACCTCAGTGGGCTCACCGCTGCCGAGGCGCAGGCGCTGTTTCTGGTGGCTGGTCCGTCGGCCGCCACCACTCCGGAACTGAAGGCCGCACTGCGCAAGCTGGTGCGCGCCCTACCCGAGCAGCTTCGCCCGGCCGCCGAGCAAGCCCAGTCGGCGGTTCTTATCGACGAGCGATCGTGGGACCGTCCTGCCCCGCGTCGGCCGCCTCCGCCGATGCTTGCGGCGGTTCAGCAGGCGGTCGTGGAGGGCCAGCAGCTACTGCTGGAGTACACCGCACGAGACCATGAGCAAACGGAGCGCATTGTGGAGCCGCTGGGCCTCGCTGCCAAGGGCCCGTCGTGGTATCTGGTGGCCGACACCGAGGCAGGCCGTCGCAGCTTCCGCGTCGACCGCATCGTGGCCGCGACGCCTACCGGTCGGCCGGTCACGAGACCCGAGGGCTTCGATCTCGGAGAAGCCTGGGCGCTCATCAGCGACAAGGTGAACGAGTTGCGTACCCCGGTCGTGGCCGAAGGTTTGGCCGAACCACGACTGGTCACCATTCTGACCTTCGTCTTCGGGCCCCGTATGCGCGCCGGCGAAACAAGGGATGATGGTCGCGTGGAAGTCAGTATCCGCGGCCACTCGCTGCAGTCCCTGCAGGGAGAGCTCGGCGGCTTCGGCGCCGGAGTGGAAATTCTCGCCCCGCCCGAGCTGCGCGCGGCGCTGGCCAGAGTAGGCCAAGACCTGGTAGCGCTCTACGGCTGAAGCGCTGTACGGCTAGGGCAGTTGGCCGACGTGGGCGAGGGCCAGGCGAATGAGGCGGTCGTGGCCGCCGGTCATCTCGCGGCGGACCTCTTCGCTGATGGCCTCTTCGGGGGTGAACCAGCGCAGGTCGAGCGCTTGCTGGGTCGGCTGGCAATCACCCGAGACCGGCACCACGAAGGCCAGGCTGACGGCGTGATGGCGCGGGTCCTGAAAGCCGCTGATCTCGGCGTCGGGGAAGTACTCGACGACGGTGAACGGGGCGACCTCGGGTGGAATGCGAGGCAGGGCCAATGGGCCGAGGTCCTTCTCCAGATGCCGCAGCACGGCGTCACGAATCCGCTCGCCGTACAGCACGCGGCCCGACACGACCATTCGGCTGATGGTGCCGTCGGCTGCCTGGCGCAGCAGCATGCCGACGTGGGTGACGCGGCCAAGCTCGTCGACCTTCACCGGCACGGCATCGACGTAGACCAACGGCACGTTGGCCCGAATGTTCTCCAGCTCGTCGCCCGAGATCCAGCCGGTCTTGGTATCAGTCTGTTCGCTCATCGTTCGCCGCAGTTCGTCGTGGAGGGGTTCGGTGTCAGTTGTAGCGCGCGCATCAGCTGAGGAAGAAACCGTTGATGTCGATCAGTACGATCCCAGCCTGGCTCATCTTGGCGACAACGGTGCCCGTGGGGCTCAGCCGCAGCAGCCCACCATTGGCCACGGTTTGGCCGGGACCGAAGTTGAGGTTCGATGTTGCGGGCTCGGCGACGGGGTACACCGTCAGGAAGCCGATGGCTGTCGGCGCGGCAACCGTGAGGTTGGATGAGACGGCCGATGCGTTGGCGGCGACGCCCGGCACGGTGCTCAACCCGATGGTGCGAGCCTCGTTCGGGACAAACTGGGTGAGCGGGGCATTGCGGGTGTCGTACGCGCGGTAGGGCGTGATCGATTGGAACAGGCCCCTGGTTGTGTCGGGTGCAGTGCTGTCGGTGATGTACCCGACCACGTCGATGATGACGTGCGTGGCTGCCGTCGTATAGACCGCAGCTGTTCTGCCCGGCCCGACCGGAACGATCGCAGTGTTTGCAGATGCCGAGTTGGCGGCGTAGTTGACGGTGCTGTGCTGTGCGCCTACTGCGTTGCCGCCGTCAGGTACGGCGATCATGAAGCCTGCCTCATTGGCCCCTGCCGCAGTGACGTTGACAACGAGGGCCTTCACGCCGCTGGGCGGCACCAGCGTCGACGGCAGCCGTACCATAGTGGCCGTTGCTTGCGCAGCGACCTTGGCTGGGGCCGCCATGCCTGCTGGCAGCAGACCGAAGTTGCGCGAGTCCATCCAGCGCTCGGGAGCGATCGAGACGAATCGGCCGTCGGTAGCGGTTGCCATGCCAGTCTGGAAATAGCCGAGCACGTCGACGATCACATCGCCGCCGACATCGAGGTACAGGCTGACCTTGCCGCCTTGACCGACAGGCACGATGGCGAAGTTCGGGCGATCAATCCCTGGCGTGGAGATGTTGAGCGTAGAGGTGGCTCCGGTTGCGGCGGCAAGGAACGGCGACGCCTGAATGAACCCGGCAGTCGGTGAGCGAGTGGAGGTGATGTTGACGGCGACCGCCGACACGGATGCGGGCGACACCGGCAGCCCTGCGAGAACGGAGACATCGACAATGGAGAACTGCGGGTACGGGCCCACACCGAGGCCGGCGGCCGGCATGCTGCGCGAGTCGAACACCCTCGACGGCTTGGGGAGTGGTATGTACTTGCCGGGCGCTGTGTTGAGTGCGACTGGCGGGGCGGGCAGCAATACCTTGCCGGATCCAAAGACGTTGTCCTTGCCGACGGCGCCGAGGTCGGTGGCGAAGTGCTTCACCAATGCCGCGAGCGTCCGGCCCGGAACGGCCATACCTGCACCCTGCAGCAGAGCCGCCATGCCAGCGGCGACGGGCGACGCGGCGGACGTTCCCTGGAACGGCCCGCCGTACGCAATGCTGGTGAACCCAGCAGGTGCCGACAGATCGGGCTTGACCCGACCGTCAAAGGTGGGGCCTTGCGATGAGTAGGCGCCGATGGTGATGCCTGACGGCGGGTCAACGGCACCGACGGCGACAAGGCTGGGATTCTTCGAGTCGACCACCGGCTTGGACGCGCTCCCGGGCGTTTCGTAGTAGCCGAGTTCGAGCAGGCCATTGCCGAGCGCGATTTCCAACTGGTCGGGGGAAGCGCCAACGGGTGTGGCAACATTGCGACGCATCCGCATGTAGACGATGCCGTTGAAGTCACCGAAGCTGTTCTCGGGGTAGACGAAGAGATCCTCCGCCTCCAGCGGGGCGGCACCGCTGCGCTGGTTGGCGTCGTAGACGTTCTGAATGCCGTTGCCAGGGATACCGTCGACGTCGATGGCGAGGAGTTCGGCGGTCGAGGCCGGGTTGTAGGCGTCGTCGTTCTGGTGGGTGTCGGTCTTGGGCTCCCAGAACTCGAGGGAGTAATCCGTGCGTTGGTTGGTCGGTAGGTACCAGTCGTTGCCCCATCGAATCCCGTCGAAGAGCACGCCACCGGTATTGCCCGAGTCCAGGCGCAGCCACGTGTCGTCGCTGCCGTTGCGCGAGAAGTCGACGTAGCCGTTGGCGGCGAGATCTGTGGGCACCGTGCGGCGCATGTACCCGTCAACGGCGTCGTTGCCGGCCGAGTTGAACCACACCATTCCCTTCGACGCCGCCGAGTCGACGACGCTTGCCAACGGTCCGGTTCCATCTCCGGGCCCGTCATACGCCGCACCGAGCGACCGGGTGACGATGGTGACGCCCTTGGAGGCCAGCCAGTTGATGGCGGCCTGCAAATCGGTGACGGTACCTACTGATGCGATGTACACGTCGCTCTGCGGGGCCATGTCCTTCACGATCTCGGTGACTGCCACACCGTGCTCGCCGCCGCTTCCGTCGGGCTGGCTGATGATTGCGCCGCCACTGCAAATGCCGGAGTTGGTGGCGTCCTGGCAGAACATGTGGCCGTTGTCCTGCGTTGGCAGTGGGCCATGCTCGGTGGTATTCCAGATGCCGAAGTTGAAGTAGTCGATGACGCCGACGCGGACGCCGGCACCCGTGAAGCCTGCGATGTGCCAGGCAGCAGCATTGGTGATGCTCACCTCGTCACCAGCGATGCCGCTGCCGGGAAGGACCTCGGTCCGGCGGGTGTCGCTGGGGATATAGCCGGCGGCGCGTGGCGCGCGTACGAAGTTGGCGCCAGAGGTGTTTGCCAAAGCCTTGAGCTGACTGACGGGCATGTCGGCCTGCACGACCTGACCGGCCACGCTGCCGGTCACGTTGCCGCCGAGTCGGCTGACCGCAGCAGCCACGGTTGTAATGTCGGCGGTGAGTACCTCGACGGTGATCGAGGGTCCCGAGGTGGCCTGCACCCGTTGCGCCCCGAGCTCGGCAAGCTCAGCGAGCAAGCGCAGGTCAGTGATGGCGATGTCGCCGTCGCTGGCGTTCGCCGCCGACTCGATGGGCGCGGCGACTGCGACGCTGGCACTGAACACTGCAGCGACCAGCGCTAGCCGAACCATTCGCACGTGGGAACCTCCTGGGGTGTCTGCGCAGCGTAGTGCCTGACCCCGAATTCGCGGAAGCGCTGCGGATGCCGGTCAGGGTTTACGGCGGCGTCGCGGTGGGAACGGATCTGAGGGCGGTTGCGGCGGTGCGAACACGGACGTGGTCTCGTCGATCGGAACTTCGATGCCGTCCTTCTCGATGTCGACCGGTTCCGAGCTGGCCGCCATCACGATGGGGGCCTCTTCCTTCGGCTTGCGGCCCAGCGCGATGTCGAGGCCAAACATGCCGGCTGCCAGCATTGCGCCGCCGGCGCCGTGGCGTCGACGAGCGGTGCCGACCGGATCGGAGATGGGTTCAACGTCGAACTCGACCGCGTCGGCATCGAGGTCGCCGTCATGATCAGCGGCGGCGTCAACGTCCTTCTCGTCGTCAATATCCACGCACGCACGCTACCGACGTGACGAGCTATCGGGGTATCGCGCGACGGTGGTCTGCACGTTGCGTAGTCTTATCTTCGTGCCTGAAGGCGACACGATTCACCGCGCTGCCGCAGCCCTGCGCACGGCTCTGACTGGTCGTGCAACCACGCGCTTCGACGCGCCTCGCCTTTATGGGCCGCGCCCCGGCCTGGGTCGCGTCATCGAGCGTGTCGAGACCCACGGCAAGCACCTCGAAATCATGTGGGACGACGGCATCGTGCTGCACACGCATTTGCGCATGAACGGTTCGTGGCACCTCTACCGCGGCGGCGAACGCTGGCGCCGCCCCAGTGAGCAGATGCGTGTCGCGATCGAGGTACCCGATTGGGTGGCCGTCTGTTTCAACGCACCCACTGTCGAGACCTATCGCGAGTTCGATCGCTTCCGTCACCCTGGTATGGGTCGGCTCGGCCCAGACCTGTGTACCGCACCGGACGAGAAGCTGATGGAGTGCGCACGGCGCATCTACGAGTACGCAGATCCGGAGTGCCCCATCTCGGAGGTAGTGCTCGATCAACACGTGGCGTGCGGTGTGGGCAATGTGTATCGCAGCGAAATTCTGTGGGCTTGCGAGATCAGCCCGTTCGCCGAGGTTGGCTCACTGCTCCCTGTCGATTGCGTGCAGATCATCCACGCCGCATCGCGGATGTTGCGCGCCAACCTGCAGCACGTCTACAGGGTCACTGCGTCGGAGATTCCTGGTGGGCTCGCGGTCTACGGTCGCAACGGTCAGCGTTGCGCGCGCTGCGGCGACACCGTTGAGGTTCGTCGCGTCGGTGAGCATGCCCGCACGCTGTACCACTGCCCCGGTTGCCAGGTTCGCCACCAGCCACAGCCGGTTGTCACACCCCCTGCAGCGGAACCGGTGATGGACCGGCACCCGGCAGCGGCGAAGTACCTGGCCGACCTGCCGTGGCGTCGCGACTCATTGACCGGTTGACGACTCGGCCGGTTGAACGACTCGGCCGGTTGAACGACTCGGCCGGTTGAACGACAAGTTCACTCGCCGGCCGCAGCCATTGGCGCGGGTGTGCTCGCGCTGCCCTTGCCCACCAACAGTTGCACCAGCGTCGTCCAGCCTTCGCCCAGTTGTGTGCGCCCGTCGTGGGCCGGGTGAACGGTGCCGGTGATGGCGTGGAAGATCTCGGTGGAGAGCGCTATCGCGACAACATCGCCGACGGCCAGGGCTCGTGCGACGGCGGCTTGGGCTGTCAGTTCGGCTTGCACGGCTTCCGCCATCTGCAGCGCTGCGGCCGCCGCCGCGACGTAGGCGAAGACCTGGTCGAGGTAGGTGGCGCCGGGGGCGAGGGTGACAGCGTCAGCGTGGCCGATGGCGACTTCGGGCTGGCCGACGGCGGTGTAGATGAGCGCGGAGACTGCATGCGTGAACGGGTGGTCGCTGCCTTCCGCGGGAACCGACTCGAGGGTGACGAGCGCCTCGTCGGTGCGGCCCTGCTGGGCGTAGGCGAGTGCCAAGACCAGCAGCGGCTCGAACAGTCGGCCGCCAATGGCGGCAATCTCGGCAAGCGCCCTTTCCGCCATCGCTGCTGCGACGTTTGGGTTGCCGCGGTGCATGGCCGCGCCTGCAACGGCCATCAGTGGCGCAGGGCCGTTCTGTGAGGTATCGGCCAACGTCAGCAGTTCCTCCGCAGTGCGCTGCCCGGCGGCGTGGCGGCCAAGCCCGACTTGCGCGCGCAGCAGCGGGGCCAGTGACTGCACGAGGCCGAACTTGTCGTTGATCTTCTTGAAGCGCGCCCGTGCCTTGTCGGCAAGATCGGCGGCCTCTTCCAGGTTGCCCTGCCAGAGCCGAAGGTCGGCGAGCAATGTGCTCATCATGCTGGCCGCCCATACGTCGCCACGTAGTTCAGCTTCCTTGCCGACGATGTCGGCCAAGGCCTCGGCATTGTCGAAGTGACCCTCGAAGAATTCGACGAACGCGAGCAGCCCCAGGGCCCAGCCAACACCGTTGCGGTCACCCATTCGTTCGTGCGCGTCGGCCGCATGGGTGAGCCGCTCGCGTGCTGTCGCTAGGTTGCCGGACATGAAGGCGATCCACGCGCGGTGCTGCTCTATGTACGCGAGACCGCGCTCGTCGGCCAGTTCCTCATAAAGGCCATGTGCCTCGCCGAAGAACCACTCGGCATCCACCAGTGAGCCACCGAACATTTCGATGAACCCGCGCACACGCAACGCACGAGCCAACGCGGGCGGGTCGTCGACATCGCGCAACAGATCGACGGCTCGGCCAAGCTCGAGACGGGCGTCGTCGATACGGCCTGCCACCTGGCTCAGCGAGCCGCGCAACCGATACGCCTCGGCCTGCAGGCGAACGTCACCCAGTCGATCGGCAATTGCCTGCAGCGCATCGATGTCGTCGCTGGCCGCAGCGAAGTTGCGTTGATCGATGTACGCGCCGGCGCGGACTACGTAGAGGTGCGCAAGATCGGCGTCGCCCAGAGTTGCTGGTGCGGCCAAGTCGCCGACCCGTGCGAGATCGAGAGCCCGCGACGAGTGCCGGGCTGCCATTCGCAGGCTGCCTGAATCGAACGCTCGATCAGCGGCTGCGGTGAGGTACTTGATGGCTTGGGCGACGATGTCGGCAGGCACCTTGTCGACAGCACCGAGCTCTTGCACCAGTTCGGCGGCGGCGGCCGCGTGGTGGGCGAGATCGTCGAGCTGCCCGATCGAGCCCATCGCTTTCGCGACACCGGCGTGGCGTTGCGCGCGACCGGCTTTGGTCAGGGTCTGATACGCCGCGTCTCGAACTGACTCGCTGCGGAACTCCCACCGGCGGCCGTGCACTTCGATCAGCCCCAATTCGTCGAGCTCGTGAAGAATCTCGGCGGTGAAGGGCTGGCCCAGCTCCTTCGCAAACCTTTCGAGACCAACGATGGGACCGCTGGTGCCGAGAACGGCGGCGTTCTCCAGGGTCTGGCGTTGCTCGGGTGTCAGCTGGTCGAGCCGTGCTGCGATCAGTGTGCGCAACGAGTCGGGCAGCTCGCGCTGGCCACCGCCGGCCTCGGTGAGTGCGACCAGTTCGGCGAGGAACAGCGGGTTGCCACCGCTGCGTTCGTAGAGCGCGGTCAGCAGCTGTTCGTCGCGTGGCACATCGCCCAGCAGGGCAGTGGCCAGCTCTTCGGTGTCGGGCCGAGTGAGTGGTTGCAACGTGATGGAGATGACGGTGCCGCGGTCCGAGCGCGGCGGCCACAACGCGTCGTGACCGGGTCGCATGGCGGTGATCAATAGGAAAGCGTGGCGGCTGAGCGAGGTGACCAGATGCTCGAGCAGGTCGAGCATCACGGGGTCCGCCCAGTGCACGTCGTCGATGCTCAAGATCATCGGCCCGCGATGCGATCGCGCCTCCAACACCATGGCCACCGTCTGGTGGATGGTGTTGCGCGCGTTGACCGGATCGAGCCGATCAATGGGCGAGGGGTAGCCGAGGAGATGCGTGAAGACGTCCACCAGACGCTCGGCGCCTGCGACATCAATGGACGGGAACATCTGCTGGGCTCGCCCGAGTGCCGTGACTCGAGCAACGTCGATGGCAACACCTGTGTCAAGGTCGAGGTAGTTACCAAGGGCGCTCGCGATCGGCCACCAGACGTTGGCCTCGCCGTACGGCACGCAGGCGCCTTCCAGTACCGACACTTCGCCCATCTCGCGCGCACGACGGATGACCTCGTCGACGAATTGGCTCTTGCCGACGCCGTTCTCGCCGTTGACGTGCAGCAGTACGCCGCGGCCGTTCTGGGTGACCAGCTCGAGCGCCGCGTTGGCCATGGCCAGCTCCGGATGGCGGCCGACAATGCCAACGTCGCGGCGGCGTCGCCGCCGACTGCCCGGTGGTGCGGTCGGCTCGACGGCCAACCATGTCGTCGTGGCCTGCTCGCGCCCGCGCGGTTGGAGCAAACCGGCTGGCTCATAGCGGAACGTGTGCGCCGTGAGTGCGTACGTGGGCTCGCCCACGAGTACGCCGCCGCTCGGTGCGTCGGCCTGCAGGCGTGAGGCAGTGTTGACCACATCGCCCATGGCGGTGTAGTCGGTGCCGGCCAGCGTGCCGACGAGAACTTCGCCGGTGTTGATACCCACTCGCATCCGAATGTCGGCGCTGCCGGCCAGTTCGCTGATGCCGACATAGTGCGCAAGCGCGGCCTGCATTCGTAGTGCGGCGCGAACCGCTCGCTCGGGGTCGTCCTCGTGAGCGACAGGGGCGCCGAAGAGCACCAGCATGCCGTCGCCCAAAATCTTGTCGACCTTGCCCCCGAACTCGACCACCACGTCAACCAATCGCTCGAAGCACGCGTCGATCAGACGCTTCACCTGCTCGGGGTCCATCCGTTCGGCGAGGGTGGTGAAACCCACCAGATCAGCGAAGAGAACTGTGACAATTCGCCGCTCTTCGGGCTGGGCGAACGCGACGGAGTGACCGCACGACGGGCAGAAGCGCGCGCCAGCCGGAATGGGGGAACCACAGGCCGTGCACGGAATCACCCCAGGAGCGTAGGCGACATCCGACCTGAGGCGGACGCTGAAAATCGTCGGCTCGGTTAGCGTTCGGTGCGCCATGAGCCTTCGCCATCCAATCCGCTGGTTGCGCGACCACCCAGTCGCTGCCGATTGGTGGCTCGCCGGCGGGTTGACGGTGATGGCCGTGGTTGGCCACCTTGCGATTCGCGACCCGGACATCGCCGATCCCAGCGTGCTCGGCGCGGCGCTTGCTGTTGGTGCATCGCTGCCGATTGGGTGGCGTCGCCGGACTCCTGCGCTCGTCTTGCTGGTCGTGACCCTTTGCCAGATGGGTCTGGAAGCGATGAACGCAGCCGGGCCGGGGTGGATTGGCGTACTGATCAGCGCGTACACACTGGGTGGGTACCGCAGCGGCCGCGAGCTGTGGCGGTCTGGCGTCGGTTTGGTGCTCGTGGTCATCGGTTTCGTGGTCGTCGGCGCCTTGAACGGCGACGCGCCCTGGCAGGCGGTGCTCTCGACGCCGGTGGTCGTCGGTGCGGCAGTGCTGCTGGGCGACAACATGCGGCGTCGTCGGGAGCGCTCGGCGGAACTGGTGGAGCGCGCGGAACGCGCCGAACGCGAACGTCACTTGGTCGCTCACCAGCATGTGCAGGAGGAACGCACCCGTATCGCTCGTGAGCTTCACGACGTGGTGGCGCACAGTGTCAGCCTGATGGTGATCCAAACAGCCGCCGCTCGACGTCAATTGCTCGCCGGCCCCGATGGCGTCGATGCCTCGTTGGAGGCTGTCGAGGAAACCGGCCGCACGGCGATGCAGGAGATGCGTCGCATCCTGGGTGTTTTGCGCGATGAGAGCGGCGTTGTGTCGTTGGCGCCGCAGCCTGGCTTGGCCGCGATCGAGGGCCTCACCTCAGCCGCCACCGATCTGCCGGTATCGGTGCGCTCGCAGGGTGATTTGCAGCACCTCCCCACCGGGGTCGAGGTGAGTGCCTTCCGCATCGTGCAAGAGGCGCTGACGAACGTGCGCCGCCATGCCGGTCCGGTGCACCAGGTGGAGGTGTCGATGGTTCGCGAGGGTTCGTCGCTCACGGTAGAGGTCACCGACGACGGCCGCGGCGCAGCCGCCACGGCGACCGACGAGGGCGGCGCGGGCTTCGGGTTGGTTGGTATGCGCGAACGGGTCGCCGCGTTCGACGGTCAGCTGTACGCGGGGCCGCGGCCGGGCGGCGGTTGGCGTGTGCGTGCGGTCTTCCCAGTGGGTGTGCTGTGATCCGCGTGGTGTTGGTGGATGACCAGGCGATGGTGCGCGCAGGCTTTCGAATGATCTTGGAGAGCGAGGCGGACATCACGGTGGTCGGCGAGGCGGGAGACGGCCGCGAGGCAATCGAGGTGGTTGCCCGCAGCTCACCTCATGTGGTGCTGATGGACGTGCGCATGCCGGTGATGGATGGCATCGAAGCCACCCGACATGTCGCAGCGTTCGATGGCGACGCTCGCGTGCTGATCCTGACCACCTTCGACCTCGACGACTACGTGTATTCGGCGCTGCGCGCCGGTGCAAGCGGCTTCATGTTGAAGGACGCGCCCGCCGACCAGTTGATCAATGCCGTGCGGGTCATCGCAGCCGGTGATGCACTGCTGGCCCCCTCGGTGACGCGGTTGTTGATCGAGGAAGTGTCGCGCCGTCCGTCGGTGGACCCCAGTGCGGTCGCTCCGGGCTTGGCGGACCTCACCGACCGCGAGCTGGAAGTACTCAAGCTGATGGCCCGCGGCCTGTCGAACAACGAAATCGCCACCCAGCTCTACCTGGGCGAAGCAACCGTGAAGACCCACGTGGGCCGGGTGCTGACCAAGCTCGGCCTGCGCGATCGCGTGCAGGCGGTCGTGGTCGCGTACGAAAGCGGCCTGGTGACACCGGGCGCCCCAGATCAACTGACCTGAATCACCCGTTGGGCTGACCGACGTCACCCCTGCAGGGGATGCAAGTTGACGCCAAACCCGGGTACAACAGATGTATGACAGATTCCCAAACTCTCGTGGCAGCCGCCGGCGCTGACAACGCATCGAAGATCTACGGCGGAGGCGACAGTGAAGTCCGAGCGCTCGACGGGGTGACCGTGCAGTTCGAGACCGGCAAATTCACCGCCATCATGGGCCCGTCGGGTTCCGGCAAGAGCACCCTGATGCATTGCCTGGCAGGCCTCGATTCGCTGACCAGCGGTGCGGTCTACATCGGCGAGACCTACCTGGCAACGCTCAACGACAAGCAGCTCACCGAGCTGCGCCGCACCGCCGTCGGCTTCATCTTCCAGGCGTACAATCTGGTGCCAACGCTGACAGCGGAGGAGAACATCACGTTGCCGTTGCTGCTCGGTGGCACCAAGGGCGACCAGGTGTGGATTGATCGTGTGATCGACACGGTTGGTCTCCGGTCGCGATTGAAGCACCGCCCCAGCGAGCTGTCGGGTGGCCAGCAGCAGCGTGTGGCTGTCGCCCGTGCGTTGGCCAGCCAGCCCACCATCATCTTCGCCGACGAGCCCACCGGCAACCTGGACAGCCGCACTGGCGCCGAAATTCTCGACTTCATGCGACTCGCCGTGCGTGAGCTGGGCCAGACCATCGTGATGGTCACTCACGACCCCAACGCCGCCAGCTACGCCGACCGCGTGATCTTCCTGGCCGACGGCAAGGTTGTCGACGAGATGGCCGACCCGACCGCCGAGCGCGTCCTCGACCGCATGAAGCGCTTCGGTGAGTGAGTCATGTTCAAGCTGAGTATGAAGAACATCTGGAGCCGTAAGGGTCGGCTCGTGCTCACGGCACTCGCAGTCATTGCGGGTACGGCCTTCCTGTCGGGCGTCTTCGTCTTCACCGACACCATCAAGGGCAGCTTCAACAGCCTGTTCGCTGATGCCTACGACACCACCGACGCCTTCGTCCGCTCGTCCGACGTCATCGAGGGCGACTTCGGCGAGGACCTTCGCGCCAGCTTCGATGCAAGCGTGATCGGTGTGGTTGCGGCAGTGCCGGGGGTGGAGTCGGCGCAGGCCGACGTCGACGGACTAGCCGCGATCACCAACGCGGACGGCAAGATCATCGGCGGCGACGGGCCGCCCCAGTTCGGTGGTGTGTGGCACGACGGTGCGCCCTCGCCGTGGAAGCTGGACGAGGGTGCTGGCCCGAAGGACGGCACCGAAGTCGTACTCGATCTCGCCTCGGCGAGGAAGGGCGACATCAAGGTCGGCGACAAGGTGAGCATCACGACAGAGGCCGCAACGCGTGAGTTCACCGTCGTCGGGCTGGCGAAGTTCGCCGGCCAAGACGGCGCGAACGGCGTCACCTTCGCCCTGTTCGACCTGCCCACCGCGCAGGAGTTCGTGATCGGCGACTCGAGCAAGATCGACGCGATCGCCGTGGCGGGCGACGGGTCCCAGTCGCAGGCGGAACTGGCAGCGTCCATCCAGTCCGCCATCGGCAACGACACCATCGAGGTGCTCACCGGTACCGAGATCACGAAGGAGCAGCAGAGCCAGGCCGAGCAGAGTCTCAACTTCTTGACGCTCTTCCTCTCGATCTTCGCGCTCATCGCACTCTTCGTCGGCAGCTTCGTGATCTACAACGTGTTCAGCATCAGCGCAGCACAGCGTGAACAGGAGAACGCGTTACTGCGGGCCATCGGCGCCAGCCGTGCGCAGGTCACGCGGTCCCTGTTCGTCGAGGCACTGGTGGTCGGCATCGGCGGCTCCGTTCTGGGCTGCCTCGGTGGCGTCGGGTTGGCGAAAGCGATCCTTGCCGGCCTCAATGCTGCCGGGTTCGGTCCTGGCCAAACCGACCTGGTCATCAACTCCGGGCCGTTCATCATCACCATCCTGGTGGGCACTTTCGTCACGCTGGTCTGCGCCATCGCCCCCGCCATTCGCTCCGGCAGGGTTCCCCCGCTCGCCGCGATGCGCGACGTAGCCGTCGACCGTGCAGCGGTCTCACTGAAGCGCAAGGTCATCGGTGGAATCGCGCTCGCCATCGGCGTGGCTGCCGTTGCACAGGGCCTTCGCGGTGGGGCCGCCCAATGGCTCGGCGTTGGCGTTGCCGGCTTCTACGTGGCGCTGATCGCACTCGGGCCGTTCGTCGCCTCGCCGATCTCCAAGGCGGCGTCTCCCGTTCTTGGTGCTGCCCGCGGTGCAGCCGGCACGATGGCTGGCCGCAATGCGGCCCGCAACCCGAAGCGCACGGCCATCACCGCCGGCGCGGTTGCAGTGGGCCTTTCGCTCATCATCGGTGTGGCCACGCTGGGTTCATCCGCCAAGGCTTCGATACGCGAGGCCATCGGCGAGAGCTTCATCGGTGACTACATCGTTTCACCCAAGCAGCAGGGCGACGGAATTGGTGGCCTCCCAGCCGACCTCGTCAAGCGGGTGGAGAGCTCCGGGGTCGGCGACGTGCTGTCGATCGGTGCCAGTTTTGGCGCGGTGGGCGATGCCACCGAGGGTTCCCTGCTGGTGGCCATCGACCCGGCGGACGCGCAGACCCTCTTCACGTTCGACTTCGTCGAGGGTGGCTTCACCGACCTCACCGCCGACGGCATCCTGCTGAAGGATGCCAAGGCGAAGTCGCTCGGCGTGGGTATTGGCGACTCCGTACCGATCACGCTGATCGGCCAGCCAGCGGCCGAATTGACCGTGCAGGGCATTTACACAACCGCCGGTTTCACCGACGTGCTGGTGGATCGCGACCTGTTCGCGGCGACGCCGACCTTGATGCAGTACTTCCAGATCTACGTCAAGGGTGCCGATGGCGAGACTGCAGCCACCAAGTCGACGTTGGCGGCGATCGTCGATCAGTTCCCGACCGCACAAGTGCAAAGCCGCAACGGCTTCATCGACGCTCAGAGCGGCCAGATCGACGGCTTCCTCAACTTCCTCTATGCACTGCTCGGTATGAGCGTGTTCATCGCGATCATCGGCGTGGCCATCACGCTCTGGTTGGCGGTGTGGGAGCGCCGTCGGGAGATCGGCCTGTTGCGCGCAGTTGGCATGACCAAACGCCAGGTGCGCAGCAGCGTGCTGTGGGAGAGTCTCATCACCGGTGTGGTCGGTGTGGTGATGGGCGTCGTGCTCGGCACCGTGCTCGGCTGGATCATCGTCAAGGCGTTCGAGGACGACGGGCTGGGCGTCTTCAGGCTGCCCACAGGCACAATCCTTGTGGCGGCGGGCGTGCTGTTCGTGCTGTCCGGCGCTGCGGCAGTGATCCCCGGTCGCAAGGGATCGAACGCCAACATGCTCGAGGCGATCGCCACCACATGATCGGACATCTGTGTTCAGACTTGCTCTGAGAAGTGTTGCCGCCCGATGGCCGCGCCTGATCCTGACGGCGCTGGCCATCGTGGCCAGCACCTCCTTTCTCTCCGGCACGTTCATCTTCCGCGACACCATCGAGCGCACCTTCGACGCGCTGTTTGCCGACGTGTACGAGCGCGTCGATGGCTATGTGCAGAGCAGCAACTCGGTGGAGAATCTGTTCGGCCTCGAGCGGCGTGACCGCTTGCCGACGAGCGTGCTCGACGAGGTGAAGGCGGTGCCCGGGGTCGGCGAAGCACAGGCCGTGATCCAGGGCGACGCGGTCGTCATTGACAAGGACGGCGAGCCCATCGAGCGGCCGACGGCGCCGACGTTCGGTGCTGCGATCGCGGCTGGCGACCTGTCGGTGTGGCGGGTTGCCGAAGGGCGGCTGCCGCAAGGCGGCAACGAGGTCGTGCTCGACACCATCACCGCTGACGACGGTGGTTTTTCACTGGGTGACGACGTGAAGGTCAACGCCGAAGGTGGGTCGCGCACCTTCACTCTCGTCGGCATCGTCGAGTACGACGACATCATTTCGCCCGGCAATGCCACGTGGGCACTGTTCGACGAACCGACCGCCGAAGAGTTCATCGCCAAGTCCGGGTTCATCGACGCGGTGCTGGTGAAGGGCGACGGTTCGGTGGCGCCCGATCTGTTGGTCGAGCAGTTGCGCGACACGCTCGACCCGGAGATGGCCGAGACACTCACATCGGCCGAGATCACCGCGCAGACGCAAACCGAGATCGAGAAGAGCCTCAGCTTCGTCACCATCTTCCTTGCGATCTTCTCGTTCATCGCGCTCGGCGTGGGCATGTTCGTGATCTACAACGTGTTCTCCATCACCGCCGCCCAGCGCCAACGCGAGAACGCGCTACTGCGCGCGCTCGGCGCCAGCCGCCGGCAGATCACGTGGTCGATGATGATCGAAGCGGTCTTCGTCGGCCTGGCTGGTTCGCTCGTCGGCCTGGTCGGCGGCGTCGGGCTGGCCAGTGGCATCAAGGCGCTGCTCAACGCGCTCGACTACGCCATACCCGCTCGCGGACTGGCCATCGAGACGCGCACCATCGTGATCACGTTGGTGGCGGGCACCTTCGCGACCGTGTTGGCCGCAGTTGGGCCGGCCCTCGGGGCCGGGCGCATACCGCCCGTTGCGGCAATGAGCGATGCGATCCTGGAGAAGGTCGGTTCGGTCCGTCGGCGGGTGGTGTGGGCGGGCATTGCAGCCATCATCGGCGTTGGCTCGATCGTCGCAGTGATTGCCGGTGCCGACGCAGTGCTGCTCGGTGTCGGCGTGGTGGGGCTGTTTGCCGCACTGCTGCTGCTGGGCCCAGTGCTGGCCCGGCCGATCGCCCGCTTCATCGGTGCGCCGGTGCAGCGGTTCCGCGGCGTCACCGGCACGATGGCGCGCGGCAACGTGCAGCGCAACCCGCGGCGCACGGCCCGCACTGCGGCGCCGGTGTTACTGGGTGTCGCATTGGTGACCGGCGCTTCCGTGTTCGCCGCCTCGATCAAGGCGCAGATCACCGACGTAGTAGGCGCCACGTTCCAGGGTGAGTACGTCATCAACTCCACCAACGGGGGCAGCCTCAGCTTCAGCCAGGAACTGGTCGATCAGCTCAATGAGCTGCCGGAGGTTGGTGCGGCCAGCGGGTTGGGTTTCGCGTTCGTCGCGACCGCCGATGGCAAGGCTGCGCCGGGTGCGGTCATCAATCCGGTCACTGCCGAGGGCCTCGTCAACCTGACCTTCATGGAGGGTTCGATGTCGGCGCTGACACCGCAGGGGGTGCTGATCAGCGAGGGTGATGCGAAGAGCAAAGATCTCGCTATCGGTGATGAGTTGGTGCTGTTCATCGATGGCGCGGCCGTGCCCTTGGCGGTGCAGGGCGTGTATGAGAGCAGCGACTTCATCCCGTCCCGCACGTACCACCGCGATACGTTCTTGGGCACCAGCATCGCTGCGCCTGCGGGCATCGTGTCGTTGACGCGAGCGCCCGATGTCGCAGAGGGTCAGTTCCGTGACGTGGTGGAGAAGGTGGTCGACGACTACGGCATTGGCGAGTTGCAGGACAAGCAGGAGTTCATCGCCAGTCGCGCCGACATCGTCGACCGCAGCCTCGCCTTCATCTACGGCTTGCTGATGCTGTCCGTTTTGATCGCATTGTTTGGCATCGTCATCACGCTGTTGCTGGCGGTGTACGAGCGCCGCCGTGAGACAGGTCTCCTGCGCGCTGTTGGCATGACTCGGGTGCAGGTGCGCACCACCGTGCGCTGGGAGAGCGTGATCACGTCGCTGTACGGTGCGGCTGTCGGTGTGATGATGGGTCTCGTGCTCGGCTACATCGTCATCATTGCGCTGCGCGATCAGGGGCTGACCGAGTTCTCCATCCCGGTCACCAGCATCGTGTGGATCATGGTGTTGGCCTTCGGTGCCGGCGTGCTTGCTGCAGTTGTGCCTGCGTGGCGGGCCACTCGTGTTGGAATCCTGACCGCGATCGCCGCCGACGGATGATCGAGCTGTCATCAGCCATGGTGGACTTCATTGCCGAGCGCCATTTGGCCGTGTTGGCGACCCAGCGGGCCGACGGCTCGCCGCACGCAGTACCCGTCGGGTTCACGTTTGCGAGTGGTGTCGCGCGGGTCATCACGTTCGCCCCATCGGTGAAGGCGCGCAATGCCCGCCGCGGCGGCAGGGCCTCGGTGACGCAGATCGATGGCGCCCGCTGGGTGACGTTCGAGGGGCCGGTTCGGTTGCTGGACGACGCCGCTGCGGTGGCGAGCGCTGTGGCCGCGTACGCGCAGCGCTACCGTCAACCCAAGGTTCGCGACGATCGGGTCGTGGTCGAGATCGAGGTTGACCGGGTTATGTGCAGCAGTGGTTTGAAATGAGCGCCGGGGATTCCAATACTCCGCTCAACAAGAAGCTGGGCATTGTCGGCGATGTGGTGTTCACCGCACTGCACGCGCCGCCCACGTTCATGGCTGCGCTGGGCGACACCGGCGATGCAATTTGGCAGCGTCACCTGATGCCGCCCATTGACGTCATCGTGGCCTTCTACACCGAGAAGATTGCGCTGCGCGACGAATGGAAGTCGTTGACCGAGGTTGCGCAACCGGCCGGTGCCGTGTGGGTCGCCTGGCCGAAGAAGACCAGTGGCGTGGAGACGGACATCACAGAGGATGCGTTGCGGGCCACCCTGCTGAAGACCGGTTGGGTCGACAACAAGGTGTGCGCGATCGACGACGTGTGGAGCGGCCTGCGCTTCGTCATGCGCAAGGAAAACCGTCCACCCTGGAAACGCTGAGGGGTTGGGGGATCACTTGTTGGGCTGGGGGAGTACGCGGAGATAGGGCTTGACCGTGGTCCAGCCCTGGGGGAAGAGTGCCTTCGCGTCTTCGTCGCTGACGGCACCGCCGATGATGACGTCGTCGCCGTCGACCCAGTTGGCCGGTGTGGCGACCTTGTACTGAGCGGTCAACTGCAGGCTGTCGATCACGCGCAGGATCTCGTCGAAGTTGCGTCCGGTGCTGGCCGGGTAGGTGAGGGTCAGCTTGACCTTTTTGTCCGGGCCGATCACGAACACGGAACGCACAGTCATCGTGTCGCTGGCGTTGGGGTGGATCATGTCGTACAGGTTGGCAACGGTGCGGTCCGGGTCTCCGATCATCGGGAAGTTGACCGGGGTGCCCTGGGTCTCGCCGATGTCGCCCTCCCACTTGAGGTGGCTCTCGACGTTGTCGACAGAAAGGCCGATGACCTTGACGTTGCGCCGGTCGAACTCGGGCTTGATCTTGGCGACGTAGCCCAGTTCGGTGGTGCACACCGGCGTGAAGTCTTTCGGGTGGCTGAACAGCACACCCCAGGAGTCGCCCAGCCATTCGTGGAAGCTGATCTCGCCCTGGGTGGTAGGGGCGGTGAAGTCGGGGGCGGTGTCGCCGAGACGAACGGTCATTGTGGAACTCCTTCGGAACGGATTGCTATCGGACGTGCTGTTGCTGGCAACGCTACCGAGATACCCGACTGTTCCAGTCAAGAATGACGATCTGGCTGGCTGTTGACAGGTGACTAAAGGGTCACGTATGTTCGACTCGTGACGGACACGCTCGTCTTCAAGGCACTGGCTGACGACACTCGCCGTGCGCTGCTCGACGCACTGTTCGCCCGCGATGGGCAGACGGTCGTGGCGCTGTGTGCGCGCTTCCCCGAGATGACTCGCTTCGGCGTGATGAAGCATCTCGGAGCGCTGGAGGCAGCGAACCTCGTGACCACCCGCCGCGAGGGTCGTACGAAGTTGCACTTCCTCAACCCGATTCCCATCCAACAACTCGCCGAACGCTGGATCAGTAAGTACGCACAACCATTCACCCACGCAATGGTCGGCCTGCAGGCCGACCTCGAACAGCACACCGCGTAGACGCCCAGCTGAACGACAGGACACGACATGGCCATTACCCGGCACCAGTACCGCATCTTCATCAAGGCACCAATCGAGCTGGTCTGGAACGCACTGATCGACCCGGCCTTCACGCGACGGTACTTCCACGGCACTGCGTTCGAGACCCCTCCGGTCGCTGGTCAGCCGTACCGGACGTTGATGGCCGACGGACAACCTGCGATCGACGGCACGATCGAGGAACTGGACGCGCCGCATCGGCTGGTGCAGACGTGGCACTTTCTTTACGACACGGCGATGGCTGCCGAGCCGCCCTCGCGAGTCGAGTGGACGCTGGCTGTCGCTGGCGATGGCCTCACCCGGCTCGATGTCGTGCACGGTGATCTGGCGCGCAGCCCGCTGACGTGGTCGTACGTGGGCGAGGGGTGGCCGTGGATCCTCGATGCGCTCAAGACCGTGCTCGAGACGGGCGACGTGTTGCCGGAAGTGTCGGCCCAGCCAAGGCCGGCGGAGATTGCCGAGGCCAGCGACGCCGCTGGCGATTGGCACCGTGCGCAAAGCGTCGAGTGCAACAACAGCATCTGGGATCTGGTGGGCAAGGACGATCGTTCGCCCGCCGACGATGAGGAGATGCTGCGCTGCGCGTACAGCTCGGCCTATCACTGGCAGCGGGCTCGTGGCACCGGCCCGGCGAACGAGGCTCGGGCGCTGTACATGCTCGCCAAGGTGCATCTGCTGACCGGGCACGGAGCTCGCTCGTTGCATTACGCCGATGCCTGTCTCGCCCAGTGTGCGCAGCACGACTTGGTCGACTTCGACCTCGCGTACGCACACGAGGCACGGGCGAGAGCGTTGCGCGACCTAGGGCGCGAAGACGAAGGGCTGGCTGCATGGGCCACGGCCAGGCAGGTGCCGATCGTGGACCCTGAGGACAGGGACATCGTCGAAGCTGACTTCGCCGACGCGCCGGAGCTGTAGCCGTACAAGCGCTTCCCGCGTACCTGTCGCGCCCGTGACCACCGGATCTGGAGGTCAACGCCGCGACAGGTACGGTGCGGGAGGTGGCGCGACGGCAACCGCAAATGTGGCACAGGTAGTCTGGACGCATCCGCTTCCTCCGCTCGCACTCTCTGCGCGCAGCCCTGTTCGCATGCGGCGCGCTGACGCTGGTCGGGTTCGGCGCGTTCGCCGCTGACGCGGCTCCTCGCGTTGTCCAGCCCGCGCTGCCTGACGGCGCAGCAATCACGGGTTCGGCGGCCGCGGGCACGCCTGCGCAACGTCTGCGGATCGTACCTTCCGCCAACTTCCCGATGGCGACCAGCCCGCGCTGCGAGATTCTCGACAACTACGGCGACCCGCGCAGCGGCGGGCGATCGCACGCGGGAATCGATATTCTGGCGAACTTGGGCCAGGAGGTTTACGCGATGGCGGACGGCACGCTGACGACGCAAACGATTGCGGGCGCCGCGAACGCCACCCTGTCGGGCAACTTGTGGCGGCTGACGGCGGCGGGCGATGGCACCGTCTACGTCTACGGGCACCTCTCCGGGTTCGCGCCAGGCCTCACCAAGGGCAGCGTGGTGTCCAAGGGTCAGGTCCTCGGGTATGTCGGTGACACGGGCAACCCCGGCCCGGGCAACTATCACCTTCACTTCGAGATTCGTCCTGGCGGCGGGAACGCGGTCGATCCGTTGCCGTTGTTGCTGCCCGTGCCGGCAGCGTGCAAGGTGTACGGATGAGCATTCCCGTGCCGTTGACCGAGCTGGGCGCGGCGCTGACCGCGTATCCGTGGGGGTATCTCGTCACTGTCGGCGACGACATGCGCGCACATGCTCTGGCCATGCCCACCAACTATGACGGCAGTTCGTTGCGGGTAGCCGGTGGCCGCACGGCGCGGCGCAACATCGTGCCCCGGCCGGAAGTGACGATGGTGTTCCCGCACCCCAGCGCCGGCGAGTACAGCCTGATCGTCGACGGCACGGCGACCGCCGCCGACGACGACGTAGTCGTCATTCCCTCACACGCTGTCCTGCACCGCCCTGCCATCACGACGGGCTAGTCCGACGACAAGCCCATGTCGCGCAGGTCGAGGCCGAAGGCAGTTTGGAATGCGTCGTAGTACGCGTTGTCGTCGACCGGCAGGTTGAGCGCGGTCCACTGCTCGTCGGTCATCGCCGCGCGACCGTCGATCAATCCTTTCGCTCCCCAGCTGACCGGGTAGCGCAGCGTGGGCTGGTCGGTCGTGATTGCATGGTGGATCAGCCTTCCGACTTCGAACGGGTCGGTGGCATGCGCGAGGCCCGCGGCGTACATCTGGAACATGCGCCGGTATGCCGCGTCGTACGCGCCGGTGCGGGTGGGGATGTCGGGGTTCTTGGCGAAGATGGCGGTCTTGGTGATACCCGGCTCGATGATCGCGACCCGGATACCGAACGGTGCTACCTCTTGCGCGAGCTGCTCGCTGAGACCCTCCAACGCCCACTTGGAGGAGACGTAGGCGCTTTGGGCGAGCGCAGCGATGCGGCCGACCACGGAGGTGACATTGACGATGGTGCCGTGGCCGCGCTCGCGCATGCCCGGCAGCACCTCGTTCTGACAGCGCACCGCCCCGCACAGGTTGACGTTCAGCACCTCTAGGTGATTTGCGGCGGTGCTGTCCTCCACCGTGGCGTTGCCGCCGATACCCGCGTTGTTGACGAGCACGTCGACCACGCCACCGGTGGCGGCCATGATCTCCGCAAAGCCGTTTTGTACCGACTCGTCGGAGGCGACATCCAGCTCCACCAAGTTGACTTCCACGCCCGCAGCGGCGGCCATGGTTTGCAACTTGCCGGCCTTGTCCAGGCTGCGTACGGTGCCGAAGACCACGTGGCCCTGCGATGCGAGATGAATGGCGGTGGCGCGGCCGATGCCGCTGTTGGCGCCGGTGACGACGGAGATGCTGCTCATGACCGCCGAGCGTAGGCGGTGCCCGCTGGGTCATGCGAGGGTGAGGCCGGTGCTAGGCGGCTGGGTCGCAGGACGCGGCCCACTGCTCCGGCAGCGGACGGAACTCGTCGAACCACACCGGGTCGGGGTCGCACCCAATGGCGAGACTGCGCACGGTGTCGCCATTGGTGAGGATGACGTCGAGCAGCAGCAAGCCTTGCGCCATGTGCGCCCGCCGAAGCGCGTGGAAGCCGCGGCGGTCGCTTTCACGAGGCGCCCCCGTGTACACATCGGCGCTGAGGACGACGCAAATTGTCTGGCAGAACGGTGCGTCGAGACCGGGAAGATCGGCGTGGCCCACGAAGACGCCGATCTCGCACGGCGGGTCCAGCAGTAGGGCGGTCACCTGCCGGCGTTCGTCGAGCAGCACGACCACTTCGCGCTGCACGGGTAGGTCGAGAATGTCGGTGGCCAGCATGGCTGCCTCACCGAAACCGGCAATCACGATGGGTTCGTCTGGGTCGGGGTAGCAGATGCCCCAGTGATAGTCGCCCGATTGCAGGCGCAACGCAGGGTGCCCGCGACCGGGCACGCGAAAGCGCGGGATGAACGGCATTGAATCCTCCGAAAGTGAAGGGTCCTCCGAAGTGAGGAGAGTTGATTCCGGGGGGAAGCCGTAATTTCGGAGACTATCGGTGCGTCAGAGCAGTTGCGCCACGTGCGGCGCGATCTCCTCTGGCGTGGTCATCGGACCAAACCGCTGTGCCAAATTGCCAACGCGATCGATGAGGAACTTCTCGAAGTTCCACGTGATATCGGCGTCATCTGACTGGCTGCGCAGCCATTGGTACAGCTCGCAGGCGCCGTCACCGTTCACTTCGATCTTGGAGAACATCGGGAAATCGACCTCGTACTTGGAGGTCGCGAACTCGAGAATCTCTTCGTCGGTCCCTGGCTCTTGTGCGCCGAACTGGTTGCACGGGAAGCCCAGCACGGAGAAGCCGGCTGCGGTGTTTTCGTTATGAAGCGTACGCAGAACTGCGTACTGAGGCGTCAGGCCTCAAGCGCTCGCGACGTTGACAATGAGGAGCACTTGGCCGCGGAAGGCGGCGAGGCTCACTTCGTCTCCGGTGATGGACCGCATGGTGAGGTCATAGATGTGTGACATGCCCGCACCTTACTCGGCGCGATGGTGCCAGCGTTGGGCCACGCGACTGCCGAGTTCCAGCAACGGCCATGCCACGGCGATGAATCCGGCTGCCATCCCGTACGCCCACGGCTTGGTGATTGGTAGTTCGAACAGGCGGCGGCTCCACGGCATCACGAAGGCGAGGCCGAAGAGGGTGATCATCGTGGCCACCAGCGCCGTGCGCAGCGCGTTCAGTGGGCGGGCGACTCTGTACAGGTTCATCAAGGCAACGGAACCGGCGACGAGGACAGCCAGCGTGCGGGCATGGTCGGCGTCGATCGAGTTGTCGACTTGGGCGATGGCGAACACGCTCATGGTCGCGACCGCGATGACGACACCCGCGGGAATTGCCTTGCCGAGGACCCGCCGTAGGAAGCCGCCGCTGACGCGTTGGTCGTTGGGCTCGAGAGCGAGGAAGAACGCGGGCACACCGATGGTGAACCAGCTGAGGATGGACAGGTGGATCGGTCGCAGGGGGTACGCCAGCGCGAACACGCCGGTGAGGACGGACAGGATCACCGAGTACGCGGTCTTCGCAAGGAACAGGCTGGCGACGCGCTCGATGTTGTTGATCACTCGCCGACCCTCGCCGACCACCGCCGGCAGCGCCGAGAAGTTCGAGTCCAACAGCACCAATTGCGCGACACCGCGAGTGGCCTCGCTGCCCGATGCCATCGCCACACCGCAGTCGCTGTCCTTCAGTGCGAGCACGTCGTTGACACCGTCGCCGGTCATCGCCACCACGTGACCGCGGGCCTGAAGGGCCTGCACCATCGCCCGCTTTTGATGAGGCGTGACACGACCGAAGACTGTGCCGTTCACGATCGCGTCGGCGAACTCTTCGCTGTCATCGGGCGGCAGCGTGGTGGCGTTGATGTTGTCTTCCCAACCGGCCAGCCCGGCGCGGCGGGCGACGGCGCCGACGGTGACGTTGTTGTCGCCACTGATGACCTTGACGACTACGCCCTGGTCGGCGAAGAATTTCAGCGTTTCGGGTGCATCGGCGCGAACGATGTCTTCCAGCAGAACGAGGGCGACGGGGTGCACCGTGGAGAGCGACGGCTCGGTGCCGTTAGCGAAGGTGCCGTCGGTGGTGGCCAGTACGAGCACACGTTGGCCGAGCGCAGCGTGCTCTTCCACTTGGTTCTGCAGGTCGCCTGTGTACGCCGTGGTGAGCACGTTCTCGGGCGCCCCGAGTATCCAGCTGCCGTGGTCGGAGAAGGTCATGCCGCTCCACTTGCGCGCCGAGGAGAACGGCACGCGGCCGGTGACCGCCCAGGTGGTGGCCTCGGTGAAGTGACCGTTGAGCGCCTTGGAGGTTGCGTTCGGGTCCGGGTCCAGCTGGGCGAGCGCGGCGAGTGCGAGGTCGATGGTGGCGGAGTCTTCGTCGGCCATCGGCTCCACGGCAGAGACCTCCAGCGAGCCCTCGGTGATGGTGCCGGTCTTGTCGGCGCAGAGCACATCCACGCGGGCCAGCACTTCGATGGCAGGTAGCTCCTGCACCAGGCACCGTTGGCGAGCGAGGCGCACGACACCGACCGCGAACGCCATGCTGGTCAGCAGCACGAGGCCTTCGGGGACCATGCCGACCAGCCCAGCGACGGTGCTGATGAGCGATTCCCGCCAGCCCTCATCACGGCGGAAGAACTGGCTGCTGGCCAGCAGCAGGCCGACGGGGATGATCATGAAGCCAACCCATTTGACGATGCGGTTGACGTCGTTGCGTAGCGGCGAGTTGACCAGGGTGAAACGGCGGGCCTCCTCCGCCAGCTTGGCCGCATAGTTCTCCGCGCCAACCTTGGTGACCACCACTCGCCCGGTTCCGGCGACCACAGCGCTGCCACTGAGCACGTCGTCACCTGGGGTCTTCACTACCGGGTCGGCCTCGCCGGTGAGCAGCGATTCGTCGATCTCCAGGTTCTCGCTGGTGAGCACCGTGCCGTCGGCCACCACCTGTGCGCCGGCGCGCAGCTCGACCACGTCGTCTTGTACCAGCTCATGAACCTGCAGCTCTACGACCTGTCCGTCGCGCACAGCATGCGCCCTGGGGGCGCTCACGACGCTGAGTTGGTCGAGCACCTTCTTGGCGCGCAGTTCTTGAACGACGCCGATGACACTGTTGGCGACGATGACGCCGCCGAACAGCGCGTCCTTCGGGCTGCCGGCGATGATGACCAGCGCCGCCAGAATGCCGATGACCGCGTTGATCGGTGTGAACACGTTGCCGCGAATGATCTGGGTGATGGTGCGCGTGGGCACCGAGGGGATGGCGTTGGTGAGCCCGCGCGCGACCCGGTCGGCCACTTCGGCCGCGGTCAGGCCTGTCGTTGGGTCTGTCGTGGGGTCTATCGTTGGGTCTGTCGTGGGGTCCGTTGTCGGTTCGGTCACCCGTCGAACCTACCCGAGAGCGGCCGCCGGAACCGTCGTGTCCGCAACCGGGTCTTCCCAGATGGCTACGTGCGCTTTCGGGAAGGCCCAGTTCGGGCGACATGCAAGAGGGCTCGTCGGTTTCGGCGTGGGTAGCGTGGTGGCATGAGCATTGCCGATGAGAAGTACGTCTTGATCACCACGTTCCGCAAGAGCGGTGATGCCGTTGCATCGCCGGTATGGATCGCGGCGGTGGGCGGCGGCGCGGCCGGGTTCACCACCGAGGACAACTCGGGCAAGGTGAAACGCATTCGCAACAACCCGAGAGTCACACTGCAGCCGTGCAGCATGAAGGGCACGCCCAAGGAAGGCGCTGCCGTCGTCGAGGCGACGGCGGAAGTGTTGGTGGGCGCCGCCGCACAACCCATCCGCGACGCGATCCACGGCAAGTACTCGGTGATGTCACGGTTCTTCAAGGTGGCCGAGCTGTGGCGCAAGATTCGCCGCAAGCCCGAACCGCCAACGTGCGCAGTCCGCATGACCCTGCCGTAGTCCTTTCCACACAAGGAGGCGTTGGGCGCGAAACCCAGACACAACTGACGCCCTCGGCCCCCACGGGCGCGAAACCCGGACGTCACTGTCCGTCTTGCGCGCCCAGGCGAGCTGGGCGGCGTGGGCGACGTAGGACTACCGGCCGCGACGGGAGTAGCCGAAGCCACCACCGCCGATGAGAAGGACAATGAGGACGATGATCAGGATTGTTGTCATACCTGGTCGTACCCCGCAGCTGCTGTTCTCAAACGGTTGATTGCGACCGCTTCGGTCGAAGGTGCGCGCCGTACGTAACATCCGTCGCGACAGAACCGAGGAGACTTCATGGCACACGACCTGATCATTCGCAATGGCACGATCATCGATGGCACTGGCTCGCAGGGCTTCCGCGCCGACGTCGCGATCGACGGCGATCGCATCACCGCCATCGGCGATCTCTCGGCCGCGCAGGCCTTGCGCGAGATCGACGCCAGCGGCCTCATCGTGTCGCCCGGTTTCATCGATTTACACACGCACCTCGACGCGCAGGTGGCGTGGGACCCGATGATGACGTCCAGCTCGTGGCACGGCGTCACCACCGTGCTGATCGGCAACTGTGGTGTCACGTTCGCACCAGTTGCACCCGACCACCGCGTGTTCCTGGCGGAGATGATGGAGAGCGTGGAGGACGTGCCGCGCGAGGCAATTCTCGGTGGTCTCAGTTGGGACTGGAGCACCTACCCCGAGTACCTCGATGCGGTGCAGGGCATGCGGCCCGCGCTCAACATCGTCGGCCTGGTCGGGCACTGTGCGGTGCGGTACAACGTGATGGGCGAGCGTTCGCTCAGCGACGAGCTGCCCACGCCCGAAGAGCTCAATCGCATGCGCGACATCGTGCAGGAATCCATCGTCGGTGGTGCGGTTGGCTTCTCGACGTCGCGCATTTTGCTGCACGTGGTTCCCGATGGTCGGTACGTGCCGGGCACGCTGGCGCCGATCGACGAGTACATGGCAATCGCCGACGGGATGAACGCTGCCGGCGGTGGACTGTTCCAGGCGGTCAACGACTTCGCCACGAAGGCCGAGCATGAGGTCACCTTGTTGCGCGAGATGGCGCGGTCGTGCGGTGATGTGTTGTTCTCCGGCGGCGCCGGCAACAGCAGCAACGCCGGCGTCGACATGTTCGGCGCGCTGCTGGCCGATACGAACGCGAACCTCGGGCGGATGACGATGGCCAGCCAGACTCGGCCCAGCGGCTCGTTGTGCGGGCTGGCGCAGATTGCCCCGGTGAAGGGTCAGAAGTGGAAGGCGCTGATGGGACTGCCCACGCTGGCCGATCGCGTGGCTGCGCTCAAGGATCCGGCCACACGGGCTGCGTTGGTGGAGGAGGGCGTCACAAAGGGTCTCTGGTACGACGCCAACCACATCTACCCGCTGGGCACCGGCGCCTCGCCCGACTACAGCGAGACTGGCGGCCGTTCGGTGGCCACGCGCGCAGCAGAGCTGGGTGTGCATCCGGTGGACTACGTGATCGACCGACTGATCGCCAGCGATGGTCGCGAGCTGTTCAACACGTGGTTCTTCAACCGCAACGTCGATGGCCTGGCGCAGGTGTTGGCGATGGACAACGTCTACCCCGGCCTTGCCGATACGGGTGCGCACGCCGGCCAGATCTGCGACGCCGACATGAGCACGCACTACCTCACCTACTGGCAGCGCGAGCGCCAACTGGCCACGCTGCCGGAGGCGGTTCGTCGACTCTCGGCGATGCCAGCCAGCGTGTTGGGCCTGAAGGAGCGTGGAACGCTGCAGGTTGGCCAGTTCGCGGATGTCAACGTGTTCGACATCGACACGCTCGCATCGGACCAGCCGACATATGTGAACGACTTCCCCAACGGTGCGGGCCGTCTGCAGATCCGTGCCCGCGGGTATGCGGCCACCATCGTCAACGGAGCCATCGTCACCGAGCAGGGCAACAACACAGGTGAGCGCCCAGGTCGCGTGATCCGCGAGTTCGCCCGGGCGTAGCCGCTCCCGGTCGGCGGTCTGTCACTGGTCGACGAACACGTGCAGCGAGCCGGCGTAGTTGGCCACCCAGACTTGGCGGGTCGCCTTGTCGTAGGTGACGCCCACGGGGTGGTAGCCGGATTGTTCGGTCTGCAGGATCTCCATGTCCGAGGTGCGCACCTTGCTGATGGTGCCGTCTTCGTAGTTGACGACGTAGAGGCTCTCCCCGTCGTCGGATATGGCCATGGTGCGCGGCTCGACACCGGTGGCTGCGGTGCCGGCCTCGCTGTTGGTGTTCAGGTCGATCTTGCGGATGAGGTTCTCGTGGTTGTTGGAGACGTAGAGAAAGCGGTCGTCGGGGGAGAGCTGCAGGTGGCGCGGTGTGCGCCCCGCGTCGCCCACGGAGCTGACGATGTAGTTGCCGCTGAGGTCGAGCTTGAGGATCTTGTTCTCGCCCATGATGGTGACGTAGGCGAACCGTGAGTCCTGCGTGATGGCGATGCCGCGCGGGTGGCGTCCGACGTCGATGCGGGTGATCTCGGTGTCGGTGGTGAGGTCGATGACCGACACGTCGAAGCCGCACCAGTTGGACACCAGCAGGCGGCTGCCGTCGGGCGTGATCGCCATGAACTTGGGCACCGAGCCGGTGGCGATGACCTTCTCGATCTGAAACGTGGTCGTGTTGATCTTGTAGACGTAGCTGTCGTCCCAGTCGCCGCGATCGCAGTCGTCGCTGGCCGATGGGTCGAACCCGTCGCCGTACATCTTGTAGTTGGAGACGTAGACGTACGAGCTGTCTGGCGTGAATACAGCCTCGACCGGCGACCCCTGCGCTTCCACGCCGCCGGCGATTCCGTAGGCGGCGAGATCGACGTTGTCGGGGATGAGCGTGACAGTGTTGCCCGCGCGATCGAAGACCATCATGTTGTGGCGGTACATCATGTTCTGCGCGAAGAACAGGCCGGTCTCGGAGGAGACGATGCTCTTGGGCTGGAGGTCGTCGCTCTTGACCATGAAGCTGCTGACCAGCCGACGCTGGGCGCTGGTCTTGCCGTCGGGCGGCGCCGTGTCGGTAGTGCTGTTCGCTGCGGCGGTGGCGGTGGACGTCGTCGCCGGTGTGGTCGTCGATGAGGCGGTGTGCAGGGCGGAGTCTGTAGTGAGCTGGCCGACCTCGGCGGTGGCGACTGTGGTTGTGGTTGTGCCCGCCGCAGCCCTGTCGGCTTCAGGCATGACCGTGAGCTTCAACACAGCGGCGCCGGCGAGGATGACGAGCAGTAGCACGGCGAGCAGCTTGAACAGGGGCAACTGGCCACGCGTCCATGTACCGAGGCGCCGGTCGCTGCTCACGACGCAGGACTGTACCGGGTCTGGTCGAAGGTAGACCCGTCGCAACGTTCGTGAGCCGGCACCGCTGTGTCGGGGCTACTGCGTCGGGGGTGGGGGAGGTGGAGGAGGCGGTGATGCTTGCGGGAAGGCCTGGCGGTGGTATTCGTCGGCCTCTTGCTGGGTGAGGGCGCCGGCGGTGAGGTGGCGCATCAGTTCGACTTCGAAGTCGTCGGGGTGGATGGCGCCGGTGGTGAGCATTTGCACGTACATGGGCATCGCTTGGACAGCGGCAGCGCGACCCTGGGCGTACTCGTTGGGGCGGCTTTGGTACCGCAGGCCGAGGATCACGGCATGGCGACGAATGCTCTCCACCTCCTCGGGCTTGTACGACGACTTGGGCCCTGCACCGCCGGCGGCAGGACCGCTGTCGCCGATGCTCTTGACGTCCGTTACCAGTTCGCGCAGCCCGCCCTTCAGGCCCTTCAGCGCTTTGAAGCCCATCTTCGGCGCAGCGAGCACGTTTCGCAGCCCAGCGAGCGCGGCTTCGCTGTGTTTCCATTCATCGACTGCTGCGTCGCGATAGGGCAACAGTTCGGCAGTGACTGCCTCGACGTCGATCGTGACGCAGCGACGCGTGTGCACACCGATTGCCACGTTGACCTCGATGCGTGACGGCAGCAGTTCGGAGAGCTCGTCAGTGTTGCCTGCGGAGTAGAGCACGTAGCGCAACCAGTTGGGTAGCTCTGCCTGCACCTTGGTCATCGTCGGGTCGACGGGCTTGCCATCGGCGGCGCTGAGCGCGGTGACGTGCACATCGCAGCTCACCTTGCTGTTGGCGGTGTAGTTGTTCGCGTTCCCGAACCGCGAGTGGGTTCCTGCGGGTGCAATCCACGCTCGACCAAGGATGGTGTATTCCTGCTGTTCGTGACTCATCACAGAATGTTACGCCCTCAGCCGATACGTACTGTCCCGGCGTCGCCGTCGAACGTGCCACATGGTGCCGTCGGCGATGGCGGTGATGGTTGGCCACGCCGAGCACGGAGGGAATTCCGACGCTCTCGAGCGTGAGTCGGGTCAGTCGCGGTTGCCGCGCGAGCGCAGACGTATCAGCCAGCCGATCACCAGCCCGCCTATGGCGGAGAGCAGGATGACCAGCCAGCCAGGTGCGAGTGCTTCGTCGATGACGTAGCCCACGCGTACATCGGCCCGGTTGTCGAGGGCCACCGCGACAAACGCAGCGACGAGCGCCACTACAACTACAAGGCGGACGATGCGGGCAAAGTCGCGCCGATGGACAGCACCGCTGTTCTGGTCAACTTCGTCGCGCTCGGCCATCAGACGGTTTCGATGACGGTGGAGTGCTTGGCGAAGCGGGGCATCGTAAGTGCACTGAGCACCACGACCACGCCGGCGAGCACGGCCAGCCATGCCATCGACGACTCAATCGCGAGCGACTCGGCGAACGACTCGCTCTGGACTGCGCCGACGAAGCCGGCGACGCCAAGCACTGCGCCGAAGAACAACGCACCCGAGCGTGAGCGGGTGGCGCCTGCGACAAGCAAGCACACGCCCAAGGCGACCTCGATGAGACCGAGTGTGGTGGTGTGGGTGAAGCCGAGCACTTCTACTACGGGATTTGACATCTCGCCGTCGAAGCCGCCGCGGGTGGCGGCGATGAGACCGACGAGCAGCAGCACGAGGCCGACGAGGGCGGCGATGATCGCGTCGGGCTCGAAGTGCGAACTGTAGGCCTTGCGCACTCGGGCGCCAGCAACGGGTGTTGCGACGATGTCACCCTGTTGCACCATGGTCTGGACGACCGGTGCCTCGATGACTACGTCCGTACGCTCGTGGTAGGGACCGGGGTTCATGGTCATTGCGTGCTCCATTCGGAAGAAGTGAAATGAAGGTGCTGTGGGATCACCATGCGACGGTGCCAACCGTCCACATGGTTGGGATCACAGCGAGGGCGAGCCCGAGCGGAACGAGCACGAGCGTGGGCGTGCCACCGCGGCGCGTCCGCATGCCGTGCTTCCAAGCCGGGCCGGCGGCGGCGAGCGCGAAACACACGACCGCGGCAAGGTAGAAGAAGAAGGAGATCTTGGGTTCCATGAGTGTGGCCGATCAGGTAAGAATGAGGATGAGGAGGATGATGACGAGCAAAGTGCCCAGGCCGATGTACATGTGAGTCCTTTCAACTGCCAGGGTGGCAACGTGTGAGTGCCCTCTTATCCGGGTCCTCAAACATCGAACTTGTCGGTCAGAGCCCGCCGGTGGCGAGCAAGCATCCTCATTCGGCCAGTCGGTGCAAGTTCCGAACCGCGCACGCCCATTGCTCGCCGCCAGGGCCTCTTGTGCACCATGTCTGGTCACCGACCGTGATGGGTAAGTGGGACACTGATGGATGTCGCAGAATCGCTCTCTCGTGGCAAAGACGGCCCTCCCCATACGGGTCACGTTCTGGGCGGCCGCTATGAGTTGCGCGGCCGCATCGCGTCGGGCGGTATGGGTTCGGTGTGGAGAGCGCTCGACTCCGTCCTCCATCGTGAGGTCGCAGTCAAGATCCTCAAGGACGAACTCGTCGACTCCGCTGCGTTCCTCGACCGCTTCCGGGCCGAGGCCAGGCATGCCGCTTCGGTGAGCCACTCCGGGGTGGCGAGCGTTTTCGACTACGGCGAAGACCACGACGGGTCGGACCGTGTCGCCTACTTGGTGATGGAACTCGTGCGGGGAGAGCCGCTGTCGACGGTGCTCCACCGTGAAGGTGCGTTGCCCGTCGATGTCGTTTCGTCGATTCTGAGCCAGACCGCCGATGCGTTGCAGGCGGCTCACGATCTCGGGGTCGTGCACCGAGACGTGAAGCCCGGCAACCTGCTGTTGGTAGGGGGGACGACCGTGAAGGTCACGGACTTCGGCATCTCGGTGGCGATCGACTCCGCACCGCTCACCGAACCCGGACAGGTCGTCGGCACGGCGCAGTACATGGCGCCCGAACAAGCGCTCGGTCGTGTCGTCACACCCGCCTCGGATATCTACGCACTGGGTGTCATCGGACACGAGATGCTCGCGGGGCGGCCTCCCTTCACCGACGGCACGGCGGCCGCCATTTCGTCGGCCCATGTCCACCGACTTCCGCCTCCGTTACCGATGTCGGTTCCCGACGATCTGCGGAACCTTCTGAGTGAATCCATGTCCAAGGATGCTGCAGACCGACCAGCCAGTGCTCGAGTATTTGCAGCTCGAGTCCGCCAGATCTCGAGCGAGTTGCCCTTGCGTACCGCTTCCAACCCAGCGTTGGCTGAGACGTGTGCCCTCGCCTCAGTCGCGAGTCCAGTTGCGACATCCGTCGAGAATGTCGTCACCGAGGTCTGCCAGTGGGCGGATACGCAGACAGCGATCATGCCGTCGGCTCGAGCCCCAGACGTCGAACCGCTCATCGACATGGGCGTCGACGCGCGCGTCCGGAAGCGCCGGCGGTCATACGCAGTCGCTGTATCGCTCGCGATCGCGATCACGATCCTGGTGGCTCGACACTCGCCCGGAAACTCAGCGCTGGCGACGGCTAGGGCTAGGGCTGCAGCAGCTGCCTCGGCGGCGGTCGCTGGCCCCGCCACCGTCGCAGTGACGGCCGCGGCGCTCATCAACTTCTCAGCGACCGACGTTGACATTCTCCTGACGTCGCAGGGCCTGGTGGTACGACAAAGCACCGTCGACGCGCCCGGCACGCCAGCGGGACTCGTCGTGGCCGTCACGCCTGAAGGCGCTCTCAACGCTGGAACCACCGTCGTGCTCAGCGTGAGCGACGGCGACCCTGCTGCTCCGCCAGCAGCGCCAGGCTCCACCGGGACGGCAAAGGGCGGCAAAGGCAAGGGCAACGGCAAGGACTGATGCGCGCCGAACCGCAAGTGCACATCAACCGATCATCGCTTACGAACCAATGGCCGGCGGTCATACGACCAACACCGAGCCAACGGCAACCTCCACCATCAAGCCCTTCGAGCACTCGCCAACCGGCTCGGCGGCATCCTCCGCATGTTGCCCCGAAAACCGATGCCTTTGCGACGAGCGAACCGACTGGTCCTACCGCCAACCCCGCAATGGCGAAAGAAACCAACGAGCCGCCTGACGCCCTGCGGTCCTCTGATGTCCACCAGCCGCATCCCTGATTGACCCTCGGCCGCCCAGGCCGCATCGGCGCGCCCCGACATACATCGAGCGACCGGTGCATAGATCCGGCCGAACTGCGACTGCCTCCGCCCACCCGTTAGCCTCTTGGCCGATGGCAAGGCCCTCGGCAGGTTTGCGTGCCGTGTTCTGGACCATCGCCGCTCCCGTAGCTCAGTCGGATAGAGCAACGGTTTCCTAAACCGCAGGTCGCAGGTTCGATTCCTGCCGGGGGCGCCACGAAACACCAGGTAGATAACTATCGTCTGATGTCTTCTCACCGACCTGACCTCGGTGGCCCATATCCTGACCCATGCGGCCCATATTGGCCGCTCCGTTGTTTCGCGATGTATCGTGCGCCGATGGGGTCGTCGATGCAGTCGGGGAGCTATGCCGAGGTGCTCGCTTCGGTCAAGCGTGACATCCAAGCTGCTCGCACTCGTGCGGTGTTGGCGGTGAACAGCGAATTGATCGCGCTCTACTGTCGGATCGGTCGGCGCATCCTTGAGCTGCAGGAGGCCGAGGGGCCGCGAGCCCAGGTCGTGGCCCGACTGTCAGCAGACTTGCGCTCCGAGTATCCGGCGATGCCTGGGCTCGGCTGTTCGAACATGAACTACAATGCGGGCGTTCGCCGTGGCGTGGCCGGAGGAAGCATCTTTCCAACAACTCGTTGGAAAGATGCCGTGGGGCCACAATCTCGAGCTCATCGACCGTCTCGACAACGCCAAGTTGCGGAACTGGTACGCCCAACAAGCACTTGAGCACGGCTGGTCGCGTGCGGTGCTCAGCCATCAGATCATGACCAAGCTGCACCTGCGCACCGGGGTCGCCACCTCGAACTTCGCGACCGTGTTGCCGGCCGCTGAGTCCGAGCTGATGCAGCAGGCCACCAAGGATCCGTACAACTTCGAGTTTCTCGGCCTTGGACCGCAGATCATCGAACGTGAGCTTGAGGAAGCGTTGCTCGTCCATGTGCAGCGGTTCCTCATCGAGCTTGGTGCTGGGTTCGCGTTCGTCGGGCGCCAGTACGCGCTCGTGGTCGGGAATCAGGACTTCTTCATCGACTTGTTGTTCTTCCACATCCCGACGAAACGGTATGTGGTGTTGGAATTGAAGCGGTCGCCGTTCTCGCCAGAAGCGATCGGCCAGCTGAACTTCTACGTCAATGTGATTGATGATCAGCTGCGACGTGACGACGAACGCTCCACGGTCGGACTGTTGCTGTGCACCAGCCGAGACGACAGTGTTGTGCGCTATGCGCTGTCGGGCGTCTCGACCCCGATGGCGGTCGCCGGTTACACACTCGGCGACCTACCCGGCGAGGTGCGCTCCGCGATGCCCGACGAAGCTGACCTGCTGCACACCGTCGAAGCTGTTCTCGACGAGTACCCGAGGGACTGACGCAATGCGCGGCTCGTTGCGCCAGCGACGCCCTGGCTCGTGGGAATTGCGGGTGCATGCTGGACGAGACTCGGCCACCGGAAAGTCGACGTACGTCACTCGTACCGTGCATGGGGACCGAAGCGCCGCCGAACGCGGACTCGCCGCGCTCGTCGCGCAGGTGAACGACTCGCCGTCGACTCCAACGTTCGGGACCGTTGGCGAGTTGTGTGACATGTGGTGGAAGTACAGCTCCCCGAACCTGTCCCCGACGGTTGCCAGAGAGTATCGACGCCTGATCGACCAACGACTCGTGCCGACGCTCGGACACGTCAAGGTTGTCGACCTTCGCACGAATCAGCTCGACGCTTGGTACAGCGAGCTACTGACCTCCGGCGCGGTAAGCGGTCAGCCGCTGTCGGCCAACTCAGTACGACGCGTTCATTCGGTGCTGCACCGCGCGCTCGAACAGGGCATCGCCTGGGACTGGATCGACCACAACCCAGCCCGCCGAGCGAGCCCGCCACCAGCACGCCGGCCAAGCCTTCACCTCCCCAGCCCGGAGGAGGTCATCAACCTCATCGAAGCGGCCCGCGCAGTCAACCCCAGCCTGCCGATCTTCCTCCGTCTTGCAGCGGTCACCGGTGCCCGACGCGGTGAACTCTGCGCGCTGGAATGGCGTCACGTCGACTTCTAACGACACACGCTGCACATCGCCGACCAAGTCGCGCACACCGCGACCGGACCCGTGCACCGTCCGACCAAGAACCACGCAGAACGTCGACTCGCCCTCGACCCAGTCACCCTCGCGGAGCTCAGCGAGCTCGTCACCGTCCGGTACCCGCAGAGGGTCGAGGCCGACCGCTACGTCTTCAGTCACGACCCGAATGGGAAGACACCGTGGCGACCCGACTATGCCACGCTCGCATTCGCTCGTCTCGCCGACCAACTCGCGATCGCAAAGATCCGACTCCACGACCTCCGCCACTTCGCTGCCACCACCATGCTGCTCAACGGCATCGACGTACGCACAGCGGCCGGACGACTCGGCCACGCCCGCGCGTCGACAACCCTGGACATCTACGCCCACTACACCCAACCCGCCGACCAGCACGCCTCGGCCGCACTCGGCAACAGCCTCGACACACCCAGCTGAGCCGACACTCCCGTAGGCGCCACCCTCACTTCGCTACCGTGGGGCCGTGTTCGTCAGCGACCTGCGCCACTTCCTCGACATGCCCGACGATGCTCCTTCCCCGGCGATGCGGCTCGGTCTGCAGTTCGCGGCGATCGTGCGGGCGGCGAGTGTCCGGCCGGTCGGAACGGGCGCGAGGTCAGCGGTCGGGTGCATTCGTCGGCCGGGCCGTCGACCGTGCGAAGGGTTCATCATGGTCTTTCGTCGCACGAACGGCGAGATCGCCTGGAGCTGCGACACGTGTGGAGATGAGGGTGTCATCACCGGCTGGGAGGGATCACCCACCGACCTCTCAGGCGTCGACGACAGCTACGCCGACGGCGCCGAGCTGATGCTCCTCGTCGCTCGCGAGTTGTACGAGCTGATCCGCGGAGTCCTGCTGCTCGACGATGCGTGCGAGCTGTTGGTCGCACGCGCAGAGGGCACCGCTGCCGGGGTTGTTCTGAAAGGGTCGACGACTGCGTTCGAGGAGTTGGTCGAGTACGTCGCATCGGAGGCCAATGCCGAGACCAACCGTCGGCGGATGCGGTTCCTCGACGAGGCGTGCACAGCGCTGGAGTCGGCGCTGGTCGCGGCGTAGTCGTGTTCACGGTTCGAGGTACGAAGAAGTTCTTGGATCGCGTTGGCCGACCGGTTGCTGATCCGCCGCCGCCGTCGACGGTGCTCGGCGACTGGTACGCGAACGTGTTGTTCTGGCGGCCGCAGGCCGCGTTGTTCGTCAACGCCACAACGTTCGTCCCGGTGCTGATGCCGCTCGCTCCGGCGGTCGGTGTGGTCGCCAGGTTCCCGCTGGCGATGGCCGAGGTGCTCGGAGCGCTCGGAGTGGATCCGCGTTTCGTGGAGGCCGAGATGACCGAGATGAGCACGGTCGTGCTGGCGAAGACGGCGAGCCGTCAGGTGCTCGGTGTGATGAACGAGTTCACCTTCATGGCCGAACACACGATCAGCATCGGCCGCTCGGACCCGGCGGATCTCCTCGGGATGTCGGTGTGGCTTGCCAACACCATCGTTGGGCCGATTTCCAAAGAGGACGGTTACACGCCATTCGGTGCGCTCCAGCGAGTCGTCGCGACTGCTCTGCCCGACCACTGAAGCGACTGGCCGGTCTGCGAGGGCGCTGTCCCGCCAACCCTCGTTATCGGGTGACCTGCGGTTTATCAGACCCACGTTCACACCCTGTTCGGAGGCCTTCGCCGGCGCCACGAGCAGCGGCTGGGCGACGAAAAGTTGTCCATCCACTTGTCCATCTACTGCGCGCTACTGCACGATGTTCAACGAGACCAGACGAGGAGAACACAGAAGCTGAGCAGGTCAGATGCGATTCAAGGTGACTCGCTGAGACCTACTCGACCGCATTCCTAAACCGCAGGTCGCAGGTTCGATTCCTGCCGGGGGCGCCACGAAATGTAGGTTCACCAGGGCATTCTAGCTGGTAGTCAGTTCAGGCGGTTGACCGTGATTACCCGCCAATGACCCCCATTTCTCGTTGTGATTGGGAAGAGTGTGGGAAGGGATCTGCCGGCTCCGGCTGGAGACGCAGATCGGGCGCGTCGTCCACGGTCAGCCTTTGCGGCCGGACCGGATCATCGCCGACTCACGGCTCGCCGCGATCCACGACGACATCGACGGGACCGTGATGACTTGGACCATTTCGAGGCCCTCGTCGAAGAGCTCGGAGCGCGCAGCGTGCTGGACCTCGGATGCGGCACCGGCGTGCTCGCCTGCAGGCTTTAGCGTGTTCGAGCGAACAAGCGAGCCAGGAGCGCGGCGGTGAGCGCATTTGCTCAGCGCTCCACTCGCAAGTCGTAGAGCCACCGAGCGAACCTCGACTACCTCAAGCCGCGTGATGTCGCTCCGGCGGCGTTGAGCCAGGCGGTCACGTCGATCGCAGTGACGGTGCCGAGACGTTGCAGCAGCGAGAACAACTTCAACGCGAAGAAGATCAGCGCGTCACCGCTGTCGTGAAGCTCGACTGCCATCGGAGTTCCTCTCGTCCTACGCGAACGTCGCGATCGGTGACCAACGAGAAATGTTTCTCACGGAGGATCGCAGTTCGAACGGTACCAACGGGGTGTGACACAGAAGGCGGGCCCGCCACCCGGGGCAGGTCCGATCGAAGTCAGATGAGTTGTTTGCCGCCCCCGGCAAGCGAGCGCGCCCTTTCGAACATCCAGCCTTGAAGGCGTCGGCCGCTGTCAGATCGCCGGGCGAGTGCGACCCATTTCGACCACATAGCCCTCGACCTCTTGGACGCCATGCCACAGCGCCGTGAGCACGCGGCGTTGGCCGTCGATGATGAACAGCTCCCCATCGGCGCACATTTCGACGTGAATCGGAGGGGCCGCTCCAATCAACCCGGTCTTGATGTCATCCGAGCGTGGCCACGTTCCCTCGTCGATCCGATAACGCACGCTCTCCAGGTTGTCGGTCATCAGACGTTTCCCGCCGAGCGGCCAGACGACGCCTGGCTCGTGAAGTCACCAGAGATGGTGCGCAGACGGGCGGTCTTGATGATCGCCTTGGACCACACGTCGATCCGGAACTCCTCACGCAACGGCCCGCAATCCTTGTTGCTCCGAAGGTCGTGCGCATCGACCGCCTCGTGCATTGGAACGTTCTTCCGGCGTCTCATCGGCGCGAGTGAAGTCGGCTCGATGGGTGAGTACAAGAAGTGCCCGAGCCCGTCGACGGCTTCCACCAGTCGGCCGATCACGTCCCGGAGCGCCGGCAGGCCGACGTACTCGGTCGGGACGGTGCCGCTCGGGCGATCCCGCCAGCCGGCGTCCTCTCTCGGCCACAGGCTGTGGAGCAACTGATTGCGTTCGTCCATCGCCGAGCGTGCGGCCTTGACTGCCGGATTCCGCTTGTCGTTGACGGCCCAGCCGGCCTTGCGGGCCGCCATGGCGGCGCGTCGCCAGCCCCACCGGGGTCGACGCTTCGAGAACGCCCGCAGGAACTCGCGCAGCTGCGCCTCATCGTCACTTATCGGTGGCGGGTCCAACCGCTGCGTTGAGCGGTGCTGACCAACCACGACGCACGCTCGTCGTTCGGACACCCCGAACCGGTCACGCAGCATCCCGACGACGCTGCGCTTGCGGTTCGGGGTCAGAAGTTTCCCTCCGAGATCTCCCGCAGCATGTCGATATCGAGGGCCGTTCGCGACCAGCATCTTCAACCGGGCGTTCTCGGCTTCGAGTTCCGTGAGCCGCTTGGCATCGTTTGCCCTCATCCCGCTGAACTGGGCGAGCCAGCGATGCCACGTCGACTCGGCGATCTCGAGATGCCGGCACACCTCATCGAGTTCCTTGCCCGCCGCGAGTTCCTTCTGCTACGATGCGACCGTCAGCGCCGCCGAGACGCGTGCGTGGCATCGGTGATGACGAAGAGGACGCGAGCGGCGCAGCATCTGTCGTAGGCTCGAATGGAGCATGTTTCATTGTGAGCAGCACCCCAGAGGTCACGCGGCATCCCTGGAATCGAAGCTTCGAGTGGGAACCTCATCGCGGGCCGCTGCGCCGTCTCACAGTTGAGCAAGCGGAGCAATTTGATCAGCTTGGATACGTCGTGCTCGAGGACATTTTCTCCGAAGAGGAGCTGGCTCCGGTTGTCGAAGCAATAGATCGGTTGGAGTCTGAAACGGACAAGACGCTCAGTGACCACGTGGACGGTCGACTGGGGATCGCTGAAAAAGGCGCGATCACATTTACGTCGCATCCAGTGCAGCTGGATGCGGCGGCGCGACGGTTTGCGATGCGTCGGGTGTTCGCGGATCTGTGTCACGACCTGGTTGGTCCGGACGCCCGCCTCTACCACGATCAGGCTGTTTACAAGAAGCCCGAGAAGCCGCGTCGCTTTCCGTGGCACCAGGACAACGGATACGAATTCATCGAACCCCAGCAGTACCTCACCTGCTGGGTTGCATTAACGGACGCAACCGTCGACAACGGCTGCCCACAGGTAGTTCCCGGCCTTCACCTCCTCGGCACATTGGCGCACCGCTACGTGGAGCCCCTGGGCTGGGAGATATTCCAAGACCATCCCGATGCGGTCGCAGCCCCAGTAGGGAAAGGCGGCATTGTTGTGTTTTCGTCATTGACGCCGCATCTCACCGGCCCGAATCTGACGGATGACGTCCGCAAGGCCTACATCTTGCAGTTTGCCCCACTGGGCGCAGAGGCGCTCGTCGGCGACTCGAGTAGCGATGCGCCTCCGGTCCGGGTTCTCGCTGACGACGAGCGCCGACAGTTCGCGGTGCTGATCAATGAGCAACCGGTTGCCGGTGTCGGAGCGGGGCCATGACGCTGGGGCCCCATAGATCGGCTGCACCGGTCGCGCCGCCGCAGGTGACCAGGCTGGCGCGCTATGTCATGGTCGGTACGTGCATCTCCCAGCCTGACTGGAGCACCGGTCATGCTTCCGATCTTGCTGCGTGCGGGTGTCCTCACTGAGGACGGTCGGGCCAGGGCAACGATCACCGGCACCCCGCAAGGTGGCGTCCTCTCACCGTTGCCGGCCAACATCGCTTTGTCCGTGCTGGACGAGCACTTCACCCAGAAATGGGAAGCGCTCGGCCCGCAATGGACACGCGCCAAGCACCGTCGCGCCGGGGTTCCGGCCATGCGACTCTTCCGCTACGCAGATGATTTCGTGGTCATGATCAACGGAACTCGCGACGACGCCGAAGCGCTTTGGGATGAGGTCGCGACAGTGCTCGCACCGATCGGGTTACGCCTGTCGGAAGAGAAGACGAGGGTCTGCCACATCGACGAGGGGTTCGACTTCCTCGGGTGGCGCATCCAGCGCCGAACCTGGCGAGGCCGGTCCGGGAAACGCGCGGTCTACACCTACCCATCGAAGAAGAGCTTGCTCTCCGTGATGGCCAAGGTCCGATCGCTCACCGCCCGACACAAACACCGAAGACTCGCCGACCTGCTGCGCAGCGTGAACGCTGTGCTGAGGGGATGGTGCAACTACCTCCGTCACGGCGTGTCCGCACGGACCTTCAGCTACCTCGACTACTTCACGTGGTGGAGGATCTTCGGTTGGCTCCGCAAACGACACGGCGCTCCATACTTCTGCTTCCTACCTGTCATCACATCTCCTCAGCTCAGAAGACTACGCCCGCCCCACTGTCCGGAAACTCCAGGGCCTTCTAATCGCCGACTACGACCAGAGAGCCAAACCCTTCAAATGGATCTACGCCGCCGACCCCCTCGTCGCGTAAACCACACGCGACCAAATTCCGCGCGCCTTGGCTAGTACTCGGCGACGAGCCGGTCCCAACCGGCCAGCGCAGCACCGATCACCCCGGCGTTCCCGCGCAATGCTGTCATCTCGATCGGAAGGCGTCGGGTGTCGTCGGCGTAGATCACCAGCCGGATCGCATGACCGACCCGGTCGAAGAACTCGGCGTTCATGCCGAGCCCCCCGCCGATCACAACCGCTCCCGGGTCGAGCGCGTTGACGACGATTCCGATGCTCTCGCCGATGTCCGTGGCGGCAGAGTCGACGGCGTCGGCGTTGCGCACGTCGCCGAAGGCGGACTCCAGGTCGGGGCCGAGTTGTCGGTTGAGCGCGCGCCCAGCGCTGCGCTGCTCGACCGAAGCTGTCCCGAGGATGATCGCGTTGCCGCGGGTGCCGCGGTGCACCTCCCGCGGCGCACGAACGCACAGGCGACACCCGTGCCGATGCCCACGTAGAGGAACGATTCGAGGTTTGCCCCGACGCCGAAGCGGGACTCGGCGAGCGCCGCGCAGCGGACATCGGACTCCACCGCGCACGGGATTACCCAAACCCTGCACACCAGCTTCGAGCTCCCCACGCTGTGACCGTAGACCCCGAAATGGGTGATCTGCCCGATGTGGCATGACGGGCGCAACGCGCATTGTGGTCAGATCAGCCCCGACCGTCGGGCCTGCAGGTTTGGAGGTCCTCGATGCTCCTGGCCCACGCCGTCGCCGCGCGCAAGGGATCGGCTCGATCGAACGTTTCTGCGACCGCCGCCGTCTGTGCCGTACAATCCGGTCCTTTCTGACCGCAAGCCACGCTCCCGCGGCCCTACAGTTACGGGTATGAAGTTCTCGGACGCTTTACGCACGCGTTGGATGGCCCACGTGTTCGAACAGCGGCCCGTAGAACCCGAGCTGGTCGACGCTTGCTCGAAACAGCGCTGCGCGGCCCCTCGGCGGGTTTCTCGCAGGGCTGCGCCTTCCTGGTGCTCGACACGCGCTACACCATCAGACGTTTCTTCAGCCTCGTCGAAGACCCGCCCTGGCCGCATGATGCGACGACGACGCGAAGACCCCCACGGTGGTGGTGATCGCGCTCGCCGACAAGGTGCGCTACCTCGACCGATGCTCGCAGCTCGACAAGATCGAGTAGGGCCGCGACGAGGCCGAGGCATGGCCGGTGAAGGTCTGGGAGATCGAAACGGCGATGACGTCCATGCTGCTATTACTTGCCGCGGTCGATACCGGCCTGGGTGGATAGTTGTTCGGGATCGGGTACGGCGAGCCGGCTGTCCGCGAGGAGTTCGGCATTCCCGACGATCGCGTCGTCGTCAGCGTGATCGCCTACTCTCCGAGATGCTGCTCGCCGCGGCGCAGCTCGTCGCCGGCGCTGGCCGAGGTGTACCCGACGACGACCGCCTGGCTGCGCATCCACCAGGTTGCAGTGCCGGCCGGGTGCTGCTCGTCGGCCTGGATCGACGAGATCTCTTGGTATTGGGCGGCGCGTGGGACACCGGTCGCGACGCGAGTCGCCGTGAGCTAGGCACGCGTATCGGTCGGGTCGTACGGCATAGATGGTGGCGATTCGCGCGCGCTATGGTCCGACGCTTGTGACCGAGGTGCCAGACACGGCCGATGCCCACGACGTCCGGGCGGCGATCGCCGCCGACCGTGTGATCGCAGTCGTGAGAGCGCGCAATGTTCCCGACCCTGCCGGATTGGCCGACGCGTTCGCGGCCGGTGGCATCAGGTGTGTCGAGTTCACCTTGACGATCGACGACGCGATCGCAGTGATCGCCGCCGCATGCGGAGCCGAAAAAGCGATCGTCGGAGCGGGCACGGTGGTCGAGCTCGCGCAAGCCCAGATTGCAGTCGCAGCCGGTGCCCGATTCATCGTCTCGCCGACGCTGCAACCCGAGTTGGTCGCGGCAGCCGATGGCAGACCGGTCCTGATGGGCGCGTTCTCGCCGACCGAGGCCCTGGCAGCGACTCGCGCTGGCGCCGCCGCGGTCAAGTTGTTCCCGGCCTCGATCGGTGGACCCGGACACGTCAAGGCCCTGCTGAGTCCGTTTCCCGAGATGGCGTTGATCCCGTCGGGCGGTGTCGACGAATCGAACGCCAAGCGGTTTCTGGAGGCGGGCGCGATCGCGGTGTTCGCCGGGGCGAGCATCGCTCCCGCGGACCTGATCGAGACCAACCAACTTGACCGGATCAGTGAGCTGGCACAGGCGTTCGTCGACGCGCTCCGCTAGACGAGTAGTTCCAAGGGGTTCGCGCGCTGCGCGCGTATCCGCCACGTAGAGCGCAAGGGCGTCCAAGATCAGTGCGTTGCACACGCCATCGATATTGGAGGACCTGGCATGAACACTGACCTGACGCTCCCGCGATCCGACTCTACGTCACCATCGACGACCTCATCGATCACCCCGACTGGGACCCGAACGACCAGCCGTGAGAATCACACCACAGCTCAGCGATGCCGAACTGATCACCGTGGCAGTGATCCAAGCCTGCTCGGCTACACATCCCGAAGCCCGCTTCGTCCGTCACGCCGAACCGATCTGGTCTGGACCATGCCGTGGCCGACGACCAGCTTGCGGTAGTCGCCCGACATGTACTGACCACCACAACACAATCATTGTGTTAGACGTGTCGGCGCCTCAGGTTCGGCTGCCCGACGGGCCCGATGAGCGTCGACTGGGTCTGCCCCCGATGTGGTTGACATCTTGACTGCGAGGATTGGTCCTCGCTTGAAAGGATGGCAGTCATGCCCAAAGCGTTCCCTCCAGAGTTCCGTGATGAGGTCGTGCGTGTTGCACGCC
>Ga0105046_10000721_pt1 | contig 48094 bp, 42 predicted proteins | sample MAT03_FD_78385 | JGI IMG/M metagenome (GOLD analysis project Ga0105046, IMG submission 78385) | Freshwater microbial communities from Lake Fryxell liftoff mats and glacier meltwater in Antarctica - MAT-03 (megahit assembly) | ecosystem: Environmental > Aquatic > Freshwater > Ice > Liftoff... | reverse complement strand
TCCCCCATCGCTCCCGCCCCGCGCGCCATCTCCGTCAACCGTGCACAGAACCCAATCGCCTCCTTCCAACTCACATTCTCCACAGGCAACCGCTCGCCCTTGTGCTCGCTCGGGTTGTTCCCCATCACCGCTTCCCACTCCCCCTGCGTCACCGCGTACTGACCCAGCCAAAAACCCTGCGTCAGCTCCACCTCATGCTCCACCTCATTTTCAAACCGACCCTTCTCGATCTCCGGAGACCCCAAGCGAAAGCGGCCGGGCAGGACCGAGATCATTTCGATCCCGAACCGCTTCTTGACCCAATCCGCCGCCACCGCTGTGATGGCGAACGAGAATCGTGCACCGCGCAAATCGACGGCGGGATTGCCCGCCAACGTTCGCCCCTGCTGGAGAAATTCCCAGACTTCAAGTGACAGCCGCAGCCCACCCACATCGAACGTCGCGTCCCAATTCAACAACGCCCAAGCCAGCAGGAACTCCTGAATCGTCTCGTGCGCGAACTGGAACTCCATCTCCGACGTGCAGTTCAAGAGCGACCGCGACTCGATCTTGAATCGCGGGATCGCTTCGAGGCCGGGTACATCCGCCAACTCGTCGCGTGGGATTCTGCGGCGGCCGGTACGAAGGAGATGGATGGCAAGAAGGGCAGACATCCGCCATCCCTCGCGACTGGGCAGACCCAACGGCTTTCCGGCATCCCGCGTCAGCCACCGGTCCACCATCCGCTGATAGACCGCATATCGGTTCCGGAAATCCACACCGATGCCCATTCGGTCGGGAAGAAGGTCCTGGATGTAGGAAAGCAAGAGGGGTCGCATTCGGAGCTTCTCCGTGGCCATGGCAGCGGCTTCGGCGGCGCTCCGCGCCGGATGAATCCATGACCCATGGTTGAACAGGTTCCGCAATCCCGCCTTCCAACCGACTCCGAAATGCCGATCCAGGTACCTGCGGACCTGAGGATCGTTAAACAGAGACAGGTAAAGAAGCGGACACTCGTGCTCCCCGATGACAAAGTGGCCGTGCAGCGTGGTCAGGTGCCGCGACGTTTCGGGAAAGAACTGAGTCCGACACGTTATCACGCAGCGATAAAACCCGATCAAGCGCGGCAGAAGATCCACCAGGCGTAGCTCTGGGCCCGTCGGGGTCTGGTGCGCCACGGGATCCTCGTCGAGCGAGTCGAGCAGTAGAATGGTTTGTGCAGGGTTATTGATTGCTTCGAGACGTCTCGCCGTGTCTTCGCCCAACTTGATCAGAACGCAGGCGTGCCGGGTGGGGAACAAGGAGGTCAATTGCCGTAACTTCAGCATGAGCAGGAACGAGGTCTTGCCCATTCCGGCATCGCCAAGCAGGAAGAGGACACGGTGTCCAGACGGTTCGGGCAGCCGGCGCTGAACAAAGTCGTCGAATTTGCCGAATGCCGGCTCCCGCGGAACGATCAGGCTCGGACTGTTGATCTCATTCGGCGGATTGCAGCCCTGGACGTCGGGCTCGACATAGACCTTCGCCAAATCCGTGAGGTCAACGCCCCGGAACTCACGTCCGATGGTGGCCAATTCCGTGCTACTTGCTTTGGACTGACGACGGATTTCCCGCGCCAGCCGGAGAAGGACCTCATCGCCCGCTGGGCCGAGAAAGTGAAAGGTCTGATTCCCGGCAGAATTGTACTGGTCCTGAAGCACCTTCTGTTGGGATTGCCCAAAAACGGTATTCCCCGGACTGACCTTATCGCGTTCCGACGCGGCTTGCTTGCGTGATCGAGGCATGGATGACAAATTCGGTCTTGCGGGAGGTTTCGGGTCATTTCAAGTGGATTCTCAGACTCGGCGACTGCCCGAGCCTCTGCAAGGGACCATGGCGCGACGATGGCCTGGTTCTCGTCACGGCCTGGAACGAAATCGGTGAAGGCTGCGCCCTGCTCCCACGCGTTCTGCCGGGGAACCCGTGCGACACCGGTTTCCTTGAGGCCCTGACGGAAAAGGACGGTGATTCACCGGCAACCCAACACCCGTCGACGTCGACCTCGTCGTCGCCGTCGACGCCCCATTTCCCGACGGACACCCGGTCATGAACCGAAGGACGCATACTGCCGCATCAGACGTTCGATGGTGGGCGTGTGGGCGCGGAATGGTTCCGGCGGCCGCGCGGGCAGATCAAGGGTGACCGGGGGACCGAAGGGCATGGACGCCACCTCGAGGTTGTAGGCCTTGATCAGGAGAGGTTCCAGATTGATCACCTCCCGGCCTTTGGGCGATCTTGAAGCCGCGCATGGTGCGGCGGCGTTGCTCCACATTGGTGAAGGCTTGCAGACCCTACTCGGCCTGAAGACGATCCCACCGCGCATGGGCCTGACGCAGTTGCGCGTCGACTCGGGCCCACTCCGGATTGGGAACTTCCCGCGCGGGCTCGTCGGGCTCGACGGCGTGTTCGGCCAAGGCGTCCTGCGCAAATTCCTCGCGGAGATCCTTGACAGCGCCATGAAGAGGAGAGTCAGGAGGGTGGTGCGCAGACCGGAAAACGCCGGCCCCAAACTCCCGTAGATCTGCTGCGCGCACTCGAAGATGCCGCTCCGCATCAGGGCAGGGCCGGCACCGCCAGGAGTACGCCGGCCCGAGGTATCGCGTGCGCCAAGCCGAAAAGCGGAGGCGCGTCGTCGAGCAAACCGAGGCGGGCCAGGAGGCGATCGCCGCTTCGATCGGTAGGATCGCGGTCCGCAGTGACCGCGGCCGGGGTGGCGGATGCGGAGCAAAAAGCGGACAGGTTTGGGTCCGCACCCCCTTGCGGCCAAATCGCGAAATCTTTGAGGAAAACCGCAAAAACCAGCTCCCAATATCAGGAACTTTGGAATCTGAGACAGTACAAACGCAGACGAGGAGATCCGCACCGCCTGAAATGGTAGTTCCTGAAAGATTAGGTAAACGACTTGAGAAACGAGATCGCGCCATACGAGACAACGCCGATTCTCGTGGGGCACTCGCTGGGATGCCTGCTGATCGAAATCGTCCTGGCCGAGGTTCCACCGCCCGCGGCGGTCCTCCTGGCCCCGACGCGGCACGACATTTTCCGTCGGTCCGTCTGGGAGTTCTTCAAGAAGCACCCGTTCCGGTTCCTTCAGTTGTTCTTCACCTTCACGATGTGGCCACCGATCTGCACGCCGGAGCTTTGCCGCGAAATGCTGTTCTCCCCTGCCCTTCCCGAGGCCGACCTTCTGGAGTGGCACGGGTGCCTTCAGAATGAGTCGTACAAGGTCGCCACCCAACTGCTTTGGGGTTGCGGTCCGAAACCGGCTCCGCCGTCGGGCGTCCCGACCCTCGTGGTCGTTGGAGATCACGAACTCGAACTCGCCGCCCTCGCCGCCGCGGACCGGTGCCTGAAAGCCATCGGTTACATCGCACTCGACGAAGTATTCCGCGAGATGGGCAAACTGGGGGCGACGCACTGGGAAGACTGGCGCTTCGGGCGGTTCCCGTACCTCGAACGCGTGATCCGATTCATTGAACAACTCGTCGCGAAGGGGTTGTGATGCTGCCTGCCAGTCCCAGTTACCGAATCGGAATCCGCTGTTCAGAATTCGGGACGAGTAGGCCTCTCCCCGAATCATGAAGCACGCCCGTGCCAGCAATCCAGCCCTCCATTCCGCAACGGCGGCGGCGCAGGTACTTCCGTCGTCGTCGTCCCGGGGGTTGGACGATTCGAAGCCATTCGACCCAAACGAGGAAGTTGGCGGGAAGGCCGCCGCCAAGATCGGTCGCAACGATCCCTGCCCTTGTGGCAGCGGGAAGAAGTACAAGAAGTGCTGCCTCGGCAAGGCCTTCGACGGGAACCAGGATCCATCGCCACCCTTCGAGAGCGTCGGCCCTGGAACCGTGTCGAGTCCGGCACGCACCACTGGAGTCCACGTCGCTCCCTACACGTTGGCCAAACTCCTGGATGACCAGGACCGCGTGGTGCGGTTGACCGGCCGCGAACGGGCGTCATTTGCGAACCGGTGGAGTCCGCGGAAAATGGCTGCCCTCTCGACCGAGTCCATCGAGGAGGGACTCCTGAGCCGCGGCATCGAGTATTCCAGGCCAGCCTTTGTGGGTGCCGCCCATGGCTATGTCTCCGCGTGGGACGCCGCCCACTGCTGGGACAAGGGGGGATCGGAGGGCGCAGCTTGGTCCGATGGTTTCGTCGGGCTGGCGGCCTGCGAACTTTGGAGGCGATTCTGTCCCTCGCGACCCTCACTGGAGATGATCGATGACTGGATGAGCGACGGCTATCAACAGCTTGAGGGACGGAGATCTCTCGCCGCGTTGGAACTGTGGATGCAGGCTTGGACAGGCCTTCGACCCCTGGTCCAACCCCAGACCAGAAATCTGATGGATGCGGATAGGTCCATGTTTCAAGGGCGAACCCAGATGCTGTCCAATTGGGTACGCGATTTCTGCCTCGAAGCAGTCAACGGGGCTTTGCAAGAGCCTTTGTGCGCCCCGCTGGGCATTCGGTTCATTGAGGAAATGCTGGCGACATTCCCCGAGGAATCGAGCGATCTCCATTTCCTGCACGATCTCGCCACCCTGCATTTTCGCTGCGGTCAGATCGACCGAGGTCGTGGCCTGTTCGATCGGCTGATTGCCGATCACGCGGATCGCGCCAGCGGCTACGTAGGTCTGTCGGATGCCCTGGCTTACGGGCAGGGCCAGGGGACGGCGCGGGATCTCCAAGAAGCCATTCGCGTCCTGGAAAGGGCCCGGGCCTATCCGGTGAAGGACGGCAACGATTTCGATCTGGACGCTCGCTTGCACGGCCTTCGGGAAAAGTTCGCCGCTTTTCCGGTCCCTCGGCAATGACGGCCCATCCGATCGCGAACGGGGAATCTCCAGCCATCGACCGATTCCTGGATGGAATCGTCGGTTTGATAAGACCCCCCACCACAGCCCCCGAACCACCGCTCAGGTGATCGACCGCTGGTGTTTTACGGCTTCGAGATCATTGAGATTGTCCCGAACGACCCCGAGGCCCACGGTTTCAAGCTCATGCTGGCTCGACTCTACAACTCCAGGGTGAAGCTCAGCGCCTTGTGCGAAAACGTCGAGGTGGACCCCAAGACGCTCCGACGCTGGGGCAAGGCGTTGCTGCAGGGCGATCCGGCGGAGTTGGTCCGGGTGTGGGAAGGCCGCTCCGCAGGCCGCAAGCGGACTCGCGCGGTGGAGAACTTCGCGCGCCTGTGCTGGCCCCCGCTGATGGCCGAACTCCGCTATGGAGCGGTTGGACGCCTGCTGCGGGAGATCTAAGGGGTTTTCGCGGTGGAACTTTCCCGCTCCTCAATCCAGGAATTCCCCTGTGTCGCCCACCTGCGTTTGCCCTTAAAGTGAAATCTCGCGTATCGCCTCTTCGGTTTTGGGACGGCTTAATCCCATAAGCGGACGATTCACGGGTTCGGGACGTTCGGAGTGCCTGCTGGATTCCGATCCGATTCGTCAATCATTCAAGCTCATCGATGAAGGGCGCTACGCCATCCGTGTCCCGGTGAAGCTGGGTCGCAGCTCGGTGAGCACGATCGAGATCATCGACGGCCTGAAGGAGGGGATCAGGTGATCCTCTCCAGCATGAGCCAATGGGACGCCTACCACAAAGTCCGCCTGCGCTGATCACCAGACTTCTCATGTCCTCCCTCCTCATCCGCCTCGAAGGCATCAAGAAAGTCTTCCTCACCGAGGAAATCGAGACACACGCGCTCTCGGGCATCCATCTGAACATTGCGCAGGGCGAATACGTGTCCATCGCGGGGCCGTCGGGATGCGGCAAGTCGACCTTGCTCGCCATCCTCGGTCTTCTCGACACGCCGAGCGAGGGCACCTACGTGCTGAACGACCAGCAGGTGGCCAACCTCGATCACGCGCAACGCGCCCGGATCCGCAACCGCGAGATCGGTTTCATCTTCCAGAGCTTCAATTTGATCGGCGACCTCACCTCCACGCCGTCATCCGCCATGAACGATCTCCGCTTCGCCTGCCGCCAACTGCTGAAGAACCCCGGCTTCACCGCCGTGGCCGCGCTGACCCTGGCGCTCGGGATCGGAGCAAATGTCGTCGTCCTCGGCTGGGTGCGGGGCGTGTTGATGATCGGCATTCCCGGGGCCCGTGAACCGGATAGGATCGTCGCCGTGGCCATGAGCGATCTCCATCCCGGCAGCGCGCCCGAGGTCGTCGTCAGCGAACGGTTCTGGCGGCTCGAACTGGGGGGCGATCCGGGGATCGTTGGGCAAACCCATCAGGTGAACCGGCATCCGGTCACGATCGTCGGCGTCGCAGACAAGGGCTTCCTGGGAATCACGGGAGGACTGGCGTTCGACCTCTGGCTGCCGATGGCGATGCAGGCGGACGTGGGCTTCGGCGCCCCGGCGGACAAGAGAGGCTGGACCGCCTACCACACCGTCGCCCGGCTCCAACTGGGGATCGGCAGCGCGCAGGCGCGTGCTGTCGCCGGCGTCGTCTCGCGCCGATTGCAGAACGCCTACCCCGATGAACTCGGCGACGCTCGTGAAGCCGAGATCACCGTGTTTCCCATGGGGCAGTGCCCATGGGGCGCGCAGAATCTGTTCCTGCCTCTGTTGCGTTCGTTGGCCGTGGCGGCGGCGCTGGTCCTCATGCTGGTGATCGCCCACCTCGCGAATAAGACGACGCCCAGGCGCCCTCCGGTGTGGTTCTCAACGAGACCGCCGCGAAGCGGCTTTTCCCCGATCGAAATCCTTTGGGCCAAACGGTCAAAATCTGGGGCCGGGAATGCGAGGTGATCGGGATCGCGATGAACGGAAAATATCGTGCCCTGAGCGAAGCCCCGAAGCTCCATGCCTGGACCTCTCTCATCCAGTGAAGAGAAACCGATGCTGTGGCTCTCGTCCGATCACGGAGCGGCGCCGACGATGTTCCGGCAATGCTGAACGCGGCGGTGGCGCGCGTCTCTCCGGAGGTAAGGGCCTTCCACACCGGCACGTTGGAGGAATGCATCAGCCCGGCGTTTTTGCTGCTCAGAACGGCGTCCGTTCTGCTAACGGCGCTCGGCGCCGTCGCTCTTTGTCTTTCTTTGTTGGGCATCTACGGCGTGATCGCCTTCACCTGTATTGCTCGATGCCACCACTGGCAACGAACGGTGGCGCATTACAATTGGCCGGACCAAGAAGCTCGGAGAAGGCGTCCCTCGCGGCCCCCTCTCGACACCGACACCGGCAATCGATGCGTCCTCAGCCTATGTCCAAGGCCTCGACGGACGATTCATGTGCTTGAACGTCGTCACCGGGGAACTTCGCTGGGAGGTCAATCTCAAGAGCGGATTTTCGGCCCACGAACCCGGCTATGGTTTTGTCGCCTCCCCCTTGTTGCTGGATGAATAACTGAAGCAATGGGGTCAAACGTGGACAGTTGACATTGCTTTGGGCGACTGGTGAATGTGAGGACATGGCGAGGGGTTTGAGGATTCATGTTACGGACGGGTGGTATCACGTGATGAGCCGGGGGAACGGCGGGGAGGCGATCTGGCGGACCGACGAAGACGGACGCCGATTCCTTGGGCTGGCTGACGAGAGATCGGATTCCGGCGGGATGCAGGGGGAGAGGTAAGAAGGCGCAGACGGCAGCCTTGGTGGCCTACACTGAAGCGCCCATCCGGCAGGGGCGCCTGGAGACTCCGTGGGAAGGATTGGTAGCCGGAGCGGCATTGTGGGGGATGCGGATGAGGCCCGGGCACTGCTGCGCGCCGCCGCAAGGGAGCCTGGCGGGCAAGCGAGAAGCATTCGGGAGGCGAACCTGGGGCTGCGGTCGGAGTGGCACGTTATCGTCCGGGCCGCGGAAAAGGTCTTGGGGCGGAGATGGGAGAGTTCGCGAGACGCCTTCCAAAGGCCGTGATCGAATGTCGATAGTCAACGTCTGACCCATTGCCTTCCACCCCTTTCATGAAGCGATTACCGTCGAAAACCGCCTGGGTTCTCATCGCGCTTGTGGCTGCATGCTGCGTTCACAGCCCGTTCGCAACGGAGACCCATCCGCCCGCAAGCCTTGGCAACCTCGCGCGCGCCCGGGCGCTGAAGGCCGTCGAGGCCGAGCCGGGTCGGACTGTCGCACTCGGCGCGCACGTGCTGGCCGACGAGCCGGTGGTTTTCCGGAAGGCGTATGCACCCGGCCCAGCGGACAATCCGCTGAAGGGCTTTGTGCCTTATGCCGGTCAGGGAAGGACGTTTCCTCATTCGTTGGAGTTCAACTATCTGCCGCTCGCTTCGATGATGATCGGTCCCACGAATTTCAACTGGGCGCCGATGGAGCGTCTTCTCGACGGCATCGCCTCGCGTGGGTGCCAGAGCGTCTTCCGCGTTTACATGGAGTACCCCCGCAAACCCAGCGGAGTACCGGAGTATCTCGTCCAAGCCGGGTTGACAGTGCGCACATGGACCAACACCAACACCCAACCGCTCCCGCCCGCCATCGACCACACGCCGGATTACGAAGACCCGCGCCTGCGCAGGGCGCTTACGAACTTCATCGCCGCACTCGGTGCACGTTACGACGGTGATCCGCGCATCGGCTTCATCACCGCCGGACTGCTCGGTACCTGGGGCGAGTGGCACTGCTACCCGCAATCGGAATGGTTCGCGTCCAAGGGGGTTCAGACCGAAGTCATGGACGCCTACGAGGCCGCCTTCCGTAAAACGCCGGTGCTGCTGCGCTACCCGGCGGGCGACAACGACCACGCTCATGCGTCGAATGCTCGGCGCAACATGGGTTACCACGACGATTCCTTCGCCTGGGCCACGCTGGATACCGGACGTAAGGCAGATGACTGGTTCTATCTCGCGGCGCTGCGGAGCGCCGGGACCGCTGCCATGGATCGCTGGCGAACCTCACCGATCGGCGGCGAGATCCGGCCCGAACTCTGGCCGTGCCTGTGGAAGACCGCAGGCTGCAAGGACGGGCAGGACTTCGCGGTTTGCATTCAGGAAACGCACGCAACGTGGCTCATGGACTCGAGCACGTCCAAACCCCTCGCACCGGACGAACGAGGGCGTGCGCTCGCGGCGGCGCGTGGCCTCGGTTATGAATTGCAGGTCGTCCAGGCGACGGCTGCGTTGGCACGGGGCGCTCTCGTCGTATCCGTCACGATCACGAATCGCGGTGTTGCCCCCTTCTATGCCGAGTGGCCCGTACAGGTCATGGCCGTTGGGTCCAATGGCACCGAATCGGTGGCTGAACTTCCCTTGGTGCTCCACAAACTGCTGCCCGCCACTGCCGCTACCCAATCCGTGAGGCTGGCTTTTGTGAAGCCCATTTCCGGGGAGATCAGGTTGTTCGTCGGCATCCCGAATCCACTGAAGGGCGGAAAGCCGTTCCGCTTCGCCAACGTGGACGCTGAACCGATTCGCCCCGGTTGGCTCACGCTCGGAACGATCTTCATGGGTGCCTCAGGCCCCAACGGTTCTTCTGTGCCCCATGGTCGCGTCGATTGAGGTTTAGTCCGTGAGTGCCGCAAGCCCACCCGCCATCGACTCATCAATACCTGCGCTGCAACCGCTTGGGCCAGCTTCTAGCTTTTTCCGCTCTCGGTTCGAGATAGCTCGGAGAATTGCGTCCAACGTACTAACCAGGTCCCGACTCAAGTCCTGCGCCAGAAAGCGAAGGATGAAGTAGCCATGCTCCTGGAGAAGAGAGTCCTTCCGCCGATCCCTTCTGTAGGCAACCGGGTCGCCCAGATGTTGCGAACCGTCGATCTCAATCACGAGTCCCGCTCCGCCATCGAGAAGGTCCACTTCCATCCTACCCTGGTTGTCGAAGGCGATCGGAAGGGATTGGTTCAGCCGGAACCTCCCACGGGTTTCTGGCAGCGTTTCAAGTCGACCGAAGAGGAACGCCTCAGATGAACTCCGCGCGCGGGCGACTCCCTCGACGTCGGGGCCTGGGGCGCTGGTCGCCCCGACGAACAGGCGGCCAAGAGGTGCATCAACACCGTCACGGACCAGACGCCGCACGCTTGTGGCGTAGTCGTGCTTCCACGACGCGTCCACCGGCAGGGGAACCTCTGGGGGCCATCCCGGCAACGCACTCGCCGGGAGCAGAATCGTGTACCCGACGGCCTCATATCCCCTGCATCGGCGTTCGAACATCCGGCCGAGCATGGGCACCTCCAGGTCCGCGTAGTCGTAGACCCTGACTTCGCGCTTCCCTTCGTGGATCCGGTGAAGCCGGCCCACATACTGCGCAATCGTGCCATGCCAGGATACGGGCAGCGTGACGAAGAGCGTGTCCAAGCGGGAGTCGTCGAACCCTTCTCCGATAAAGCGCCCGGTTGCCAGAAGGAGCGGCTTTCGATCCGGGGGCGTTGCTGCGAGTCGCTGGAGTGCGTCTCGGAGGCCGCGCCGGCCCATTGCTCCTCGGAGAACGACGGCATGGGGCGCGTGGGGCGTCAGATTTGCAGCGAGTGCCTCCAGATGCTCGGTGCGCTCCGTGAGCACGAGAATCGACCTGCCCGATGCCACCGCCTGGAGAACATCGGCGCAGATCATGGAGTTCCGCGCTTCGTCCCCGGCGACGGCCCCAAAGATGCGCTGGAAGTCGGATCGGGGATTGGCACTCCCACCTTCCAAAGCGTGGAATCCTGTAGGCCGGACGATCACGTGATGCGTGAACGGACGAGCGGCGGCCTGCTGCCGAGCATCGACGCGGTGCCGCACCGGCCCGCACTGCATGTAAATGATGGGGTGGTGCCCGTCTTTTCGCGTCAGGGTCGCCGACAACCCGACCACGTACCTGGCCTTCGCCTTGCGGGCCACCCATTCGAAACTGGGGGCCGAGAGATGGTGACACTCGTCCACCACCAGTTGCCCATAGTCGGCCACGGCATCATGAACCATCCCGTTCCTGACGAGGCTTTGAACCAGCGCGACATCGATCATGCCGTTCAAGCGCCGCCGCCCTCCTCCCAGCCGCCCGATGCTCTTGGGCGGAATGCCAAGAAACATACTGAGTCGGTCCACCCATTGCTCCAGCAGCAGTTATCGATGGACCAGAACGAGGGTGTTGACACCCCGCGCCGCGATGAGCCAGGCCGCGACCACCGTCTTGCCGAAGGCTGTGGTGGCGGCCAGAACACCGATGTCATGCTCCATCAGCGCATCGGCGGCGGCCTTCTGATCGGCGCGCAGTTCTCCGTGGAACGTGCATGCCAGGGGCCGTCCAGCAAAACGTTCGTCTCGGACAACGGTCCGGATCCCGAGTGATTTCAGAAGGCCTTCGACCTCGGGCAGACACCCCCGAGGCAAGCCCACGTGCTCCGGGAGATCCTCCGCGCAGGCGACGATCCGAGGAATTTCGTAGGTTGAGAGGCGCAAAGACTGCGCCTTGTGAAACTCCGGGTTCTGAAATGCGGCGATCCGAATCAGTCGATTCCGAAGGGGAGGAAGAAGCTCGGCTTTCCGGATATAGACCTGGTCGCCAAGGACGACTTCGAGGGATTTGGGTAGCGGGCCAGGCACCGGTTCGTCGGCTCGGCGGCGGGACGGTGCCAGCGCCCACGGCTTCGACTCGTCGCCAGCGTCAGGAGCGACAAAACGGATGCCGATCACCCGGTCGCGTCCCTCGGCTTCCCGAACGAGCGATTGGATGAGGGCATAGCCAAGCTTTGGCGCCTGCGACAGAAATACCCACTGGTCGGGATACGCGGTGAACGATTCGTCAAGAAACACGGTGTTTCCCCGCTGCCTCGCCTGTCGCTGAAGAGGCAGGGCAATGAGATTGCCAAAGCCGCCGTTCGGCAACGTGTCCTGATTGGGGAACAAACGGTCGTAGGATCGCAGTCCAATCTCGGGACGGCCATCCATGGCGGCGGTCAGAACCACCGAGGCGAGCTTCCGCGCGAGAGGTGCAGGGATGGCGTCGTTGAAGAAGAACCAGAAATGGCCGCCGTTGCCCGATCGGGAACGCTCAAGTGCGACGGGAAGATTCAGCTTGTGGCAGGCTTCACGGAAGGCGTTCGCATCGTCCATCCAGGCCTCGCCGTCAAAATCCACCGCAAGAAGAAAGCACGTCTCATCGAGCAGCATCGGGTAAAGTCCCATGACGAACGGAGCGCCCGAGGGATCCTGCCCCGACAAATGCCAGCACACGACCTCGTCGGTGACCCGTAACAGTTGCCGGTGGGCGCATTCCACACAGCGGATGCGCGGCTTCTCGCAGATCCCGCGGACCCATTCGTTGCCGCAGGCGGGTTGGTAACCGGATCGACCCGTGCGCTGGCTCTCGAAGCGTTTCGAATACACGTCCTCGCGCCCGCGGAAAAGGGACCGAAACAGCGCGATCTTGTCGACAGCGGTGGACGCTCTGTGGACAGCAGGCGACGGAGACTTTTTTGTGGCAAGAGCCTCCTCGGGTGGATGAATCCGCGGATGGCCATACTCCTCCTGCATGCAAGGGAGTGAGGCGACGAGAGGGTTACGGTTCAAGCGCATAACGCGGCGAAGCCCCGAAGCGCCGGTCGCAAGTCACATGAAGATTCCCTTCGCGGACCGTCGATCGATGCGGACCTCGCCAGTGACATACTTGGCGGATCCCTCGGTGGACGTTAGGGAACTGCTCTGGATCATTCCCATTTCTTGAACCCCCTCAACAGACGGTGATCGGGCTGCGTCCGGGAGATGGAGTGTCATGCCGTCCCCGCCTCGGAGGCAGGGCCAAGCCGTAAACCTCGCGCAGCTCCGGCAGAAGTCTGGAAGCGCGGAAACGGCTAATCATGCCTTGAGCGAGGCCATGTCGATGACGAAGCGGTACCGCACATCCTGACGCAGCAACCGGTCCCACGCCTCGTTGATCTTCTGCATGGGGATGATCTCAATGTCCGACACGATCTGGTGCGCGGCGCAGAAATCCAGCATTTCCTGCGTCTCTGCGATGCCGCCGATGCCCGATCCGGCGAACTGGCGGCGCGGCAGGATGAGGTTGAACGCGTTCACTGGCAGGGGTTGCTCAGGCGCGCCCACCAGCGTGAGCGTCCCGTCCAGTTGCAGCAGGCTGAGGTAGGCGTTGATGTCGTGCTGGGCGGAGACGGCATCGAGGATAAAGTGGAAGCTCCCCTGGTGCTTCTTCATGGCGTCGGCGTCCTTGGACACCACGACCTCGTGGGCTCCCAACCGCAGGCCGTCGGCGACCTTGCCTGGGGAGGTGGTGAACAAGACGACGTGAGCACCGAAGGCGCGGGCGAACTTGACCCCCATGTGGCCAAGTCCTCCGAGTCCGACGATCCCCACCTTCTGGCCCGGGCCGACCTTCCAATGGCGCAGCGGCGAATAAGTCGTGATGCCAGCACACAGAAGTGGAGCGGTCCCTGCCAGGTCCATTCCCGCCGGAACCCGCAGCACGAAGGCTTCGTCCACGACAATGCCGGTCGAGTACCCGCCCAAGGTCGGCCCGCCCAGGTGCTTGTCCTGGCCGTTGTAGGTGAAGATCGGGAACGACAGGCAGTACTGCTCAAGTCCGGCCTGACAACTGGAGCATGTGCGGCAGGAGTCCACCATGCAGCCCACAGCACCCAGGTCTCCGGGCTTGAACTTCGTGACGCCGGAGCCGACGCGGGTGATGCGGCCAACGATCTCGTGGCCAGGCACGCAGGGATACACGGTGTTGTGCCATTCGTTCCGGGCCTGGTGGAGGTCGGAGTGGCAGACACCGCAGTAGAGGATGTCGATCTCGACATCGAGGGCCCCCGGGTCCCGGCGTTGAATGCCGAAGGGGGTCAGGGAGGAAGTCGCGTTCTGGGCGACATAAGCTTTGGCATGGGTCGTAGCCATGGCGAAAGGATAGCGGGGCTCGCCGATCCGTCACTGGCAGAACACGTCGAACTACTTGCCGAACGCGCCACCGCCTCATTGCAGGTCCCCATTCCATCTCGACCACCCGAGTGAGCGTGGCATGACACGGCTGAGAAGTTCAGGGCGGGTGGATTGTCCCCTGGAAACAACTCGGTACTGGTGGCTGGGTTTTCGGATACAAAAGGAGGGGCCTATCGACCGTCTCACGTGAGCGCCTGACCCTTGGCGAGTTGCACGGGCCGGGACACCAGGCCGTGGCGCAGGGTTGTGGGTGTTCCGTTCAGGGATCGCAGCGTGACCCTGGCGAGGCTCCCACCGTTGCACGTGAAGTCGACCTCGAAACCGCCGCGCGCCCTCCCGCATTCGACGCCGGATCCGTGACCGGCGTGGTCGGGACATTGAGCCCGAGGGATCCAATCCGCGCCATAGCATCCTTCGCGCCCACCCATTCCCGGTCTGTCTGGACGCCATCATGGATGGGAACTCCTGCCGGCAGTCCGGGACCAGGCAGTGGCGGTTTGACCGTCGCTCTTCCGTGTCCACAATGGGCCCATGGCCGGAAGTAACGTTGAACCTCGCATGTAAATCCTGCGCCCAAACTCACTTCCAGGTTGGCCTGGCATTCCCAAACGCCCCAATGGGTCTTTGCCGGCAGGAATCCGCCTCCCGCGGCCGCCAGCGCGACTACGGCTTCGGTCAGTAGCAACGTCCCCGGCGGCGGGCGCTGTGGCCGCGGTTTCGGCGGGCCGTACGACGGGCCGCGGGCATCGCGCGACGAATTGCTCGTGGGGTTGCGGGATCATATCCGGACGGTCGTCGGGCGTTACCGGGGCCGGATCAAGGTCCGGGACGTGGTCAACGAGGCGATCGCCGACGGCGGGGGGCCGAACCCGCTGCGGAATTCGCTATGAGTCAATGACGCCGTCTCGTGGCGCGGACAGGGCCGCCCCCTGCTGTTCGATGGCAACGACCAACCCAAGCCCGGCTTTGACGCGGTGATCCGGGTAGCCCGCGAAGCTACGCCATAGGGCAACCTGCCTTGTCCTCGGCCTTCGAGCGCAGCGTTGCCACCCACCCGTCCCCCATGACTTGGTTGAAAACTCTGGCATGCCACTTGACGGGCCCAAGTTCCCCTTTCGCGATCTTCTCCATGACTTTCAGCGGTTCTTCGGAGTCCCAAGGTTTGAAAACATGGTGGGCCAGGTGGCGCGAATCTCCCCGGTCAGGGATCCGGGCAACCGCGAGGCGTCTTACCCATTTTACCGGCCGAGGCGAGGAGCCGATTCGAGGGCGTCCAACACGGCAGCCACCGTTTGTCGCTGCTGCTCCGCGCGACTGATGGAGGCCCACCGGTCCTCAGGCTGGAAGCCGTAGTACCCGAATTGGGAGTGATTACCGCCTTCGATCAGGATCCACCGTGCCGAGGCTGGCAGCTTGGAGCGGTTGCGTTCGCTCTTTTCCAGTGCCGCAACGCCATCCCTCGTTCCCAGAACCTTCAGGACGGGCACGGTGGTCGCTGACAGGTCGAAGTCGCGCGGATGGGACGTTCCGATGAGGACCAACCCGGCCACGTCGGACGAATGCTCGAAGACCGCCCGTTATTTTCCCGCCATCTCGCGACGCGCCTTGAGGAGGAAGCGATTCGCCACTTCGTAATCGGGACGTTCAGGAAGTCGAGTCTCGCTCAAGGCACGTTCAAAGTCGCTATGCAGCTCCCTTCGCCAGGAATTCACTTCTTCCCAGGGCACTTCACCACTTTTAACTGCCAGTAACCGGTCGCGAATCTCCACCAATTCCATTGCGAGGGCGGTTTGCTTCTCTGGCAACGGCGAGTACAAGCATTCCAGAATATTGGGATTGGCCTTGAGCGCCATCGTCAGGAACTTCTGCAACTCCCAGTAGCGAATGTCCCCGGGCTGACACGGCGATTCAGTGGCATGGGGCAGCACTCAGGAAGATCTTCCCGACGTTCTGTTGGACCCACGCCTTCAGTCTTTGCGGACCTTGACGACACCCCCCTCCGACAGCCCGGACCCATCGCGCCAACATTCTGACGCGCTGCCTCGGCCGTTGGGCTCACCACCCAGGCTTCGCGTTGCGGGCGAACCAACTCTTCAGCAGACGCTGGCGATCGGTCGTTCGAGGCGCCGGCTTGGTGTCGTTCTGATCGGCCCCGTGCTCGACGCTCCACCCGCTCGATTCCCGAAAGGCGTGGGACCACCGAGCGCAACCCGATGATGTGGGGCGACGCTCTGCAGTTCTTGGCATCCCGAACCACCGCCTGGTGCGCGGGATGCCAGCGGTCCGGTCCGATCCGAGCCGATCAGAGCGACCAGCCTTTGCGGTATTCGCGATGGAGCAGGTTGCTGGCCGGCTCGGAATTCAGAATTTTGCCACTCAGCGTGTCGTACTCAATCGGGCCTTCCACCAGCGTCGCCAAGTTGGCGAGTTGGGCGAGTTCGGTCAGGGGTCCGCCCATGTCAAAACTTGAGAAAGGTTTCCCGTTGCCCTTGCACGCTTCGATCCATTCCCACTGGTGGCTCTTGACTCGCGGCAGGGACTCCGGCGGTCCTCCTTTGAAGTCTTCGAAACGGTTCTCAGGCAGCAGCACGTAATTGGCATTCCAGGGGTTGTCGGAATAGATCGAGCCTTTCGATCCCACCAACAAATCACCCCAGCCGCCCTGCTTGTATCCGAGCATCAAATCCTCGGGCGGTTTCTCCTTCGCATACCACGTCACCTTCACCGGCGGCATCACCCCGCGCGCTGGCAGTTCCATCACCACCTTGAGCGACGATGGATAGCCTTCCTGATCGGCTTCGGAGGGCCAGGCTTGGAGGCGGACAACCACCTGGCTGACACCGGGATTCATCGACTTCTGCCAGAGCTGCTCCAGATGAAGCGCACGGAACATGATATTGGCTGTGTGGCAGGCAAAATCTCCAACGATACCGCTTCCAAAGGCGCGCCAGGCGCGCCAACTCGCAGGCACATAGGCGGGGCTGTATGGACGGTGCTGTGCCGGTCCGAGCCACAAATCCCAGCTCAATCCTTCCGGGACTGGCGGCGTCTCGGTGGGACGCTTCAACGGTCCGTTTCCGCCATCAAACCAGACGTGGGCCTCGCGGACCTCGCCGATCACGCCGCCCCACACGAGCTCGACGGCTCGGCGAAGGCGGCCCTCCGCGGAACCTTGGTTTCCCATCTGTGTGACCACGTTGTGTTGCGCGGCGGTCTCCCGCATGACGCGCGCTTCGTGCACCGTTCGTGTCAGGGGCTTCTCACAATAGACGTGCTTGCCCAGTTTCATGGCCGCAACCGCGGCAACGGCGTGGGTGTGGTCGGGCGTCGCGACCAGAACCGCATCGATCTGCTTCTCCATCTGATCGAACATCACGCGGAAGTCCTGATACGGCTTCGCCTCTGGATGTTTCTGGTAGATGTCGCCTGCCCGCTTGGCATCGACGTCGCAGAACGCAACGAGGTTGTTGCCCATGCGGTGAAACGCATCGAGACTGCCCCGGCCCTGGCCGCCAACACCAATTCCCGCCACGTTCAGCTTGCTGTTGGCATCGTAGGCAAAGGCAAGCCTGCTATTCCGGAGAATCAGTAGTCCGGCCCCGGCCGTAGCCGACTTGGTGAGGAAACTCCGGCGTTTGATGGCGGTTGTCATGGCAAAGGAGGAATGGGTGGTCTGCGGTGATGGGTGAGGTGAGGACCGTATCCCGCCGACGGCGCCGGGAAAATGAAAATGCCGTTTTCGAGCGGTAAACTGCAACAGCCGGGAGTGCCATCTCTTCATACCGACAGGCACGCTGGGAAACCTTGGCAATGACGACGTTCTTCTGAGGCTGGTTCCATTGAGCGGCGCTATTCGTGCGGACACAGGAAGAAAGACGGCAACCTGAATTCCCCACCGCGCGAACCGGAAGACCTACAGCATTCTCCAACGGTTCGGAACCGATGGATTGGTCGTCTGCACGACGCTGGTGGAGCGTCAGGTAACGCCCGGGGGTGCTCATTTTTCGAGTTTTGGCGCGTTCTTCCTTGGGGTTGTGGACAAACTCAACGACGAACTCAAACGCGAGTTCAGCTCCAACCCGTCGCACCTGAGCCATGATGTCGATCCTGCTCGCAACCGCCATCACGGGAATGCTTCTGAGCATGGTGGCTGGATTGGGAGCACCGAAGGCATGGTTGGCGGCAGTGCTGGTCGGCGCGAGCGCAGCCCTTGGAGCCGCCATGCTGACCCTTGCCTCCGGCGAGGTGTGGAGCCTTCGATCCACCGCTCAAGTGGGTGGTGAAACCATCCATCTCCAACTCGACGCGTTGAGTGCCCTCTTCCTCGCCCTGCTTGGTGTCATCGGCGGCCTGGGCGCCTGCTATGGGCGTGAGTACTGGAACGATCGGGCACATCCCCGATCCGCCGGCGCCGGCCGCCTCTGGTGGAGCATACTGGTCACCTGTCTTGGCCTGGTTCTGCTGGCAGCCAACGGCCTTCACTTCCTCATGGCGTGGGAGTTTTTCACGCTGGCCGCCTACTTTCTGGTGACCCTCAACCGACAGTCCCGGGTGGTACGAGAGACCGGCTGGCTTTACCTCGTCGCCTCCCACGTGGCGGCGTTGGCCCTGTTCGCATTCTTCACCATGCTCGCGGCGCAAACCGGCGGGTGGGATCTGGGTCCCAGGCGCGACCGTCTCGATCTTGCCCCGTTGTTTTGGCTCGCCTTGGCCGGCTTCGGCCTCAAGGCGGGCATGTTCCCGCTGCATGTGTGGCTTCCCTCCACGCACGCCAATGCTCCCAGTCACGTTTCAGCCATGCTCTCGGGAATGACGTTGAAGATCGGCATCTACGGCCTCATGCGTTTCACCGGCTGGCTGCCCGTGCCCGAGTCTGCGGGCTGGGTGGTTGCCGCCTTGGGCTTGGTCAGTGCGGTTCTTGGCGTGGCATTTGCTCTGGGGCAGCACGACCTCAAACGCCTTCTCGCGTACCACAGTGTCGAGAACATTGGCATCATTCTCATCGGGCTCGGCTTTGCGCTGGTGGCGGTAGCTCAGGGCAACGCAACCTGGGGCCGCCTGGCGCTGGCAGGCGGACTGCTCCACGTGTGGAATCACGGGCTATTTAAATCGCTCCTCTTTTTTGCAGCCGGATCCGTCCTGCACGCAACCGGTACGCGCGAAATGAGTCAGCTCGGCGGTCTGTGGCGAAGTATGCCGTGGACGGCGTCGCTCTTTGCGCTCGGTGCCGCGGCGATATCCGGACTCCCGCCGCTCAACGGTTTCGTGAGCGAATGGCTGGTTTACCTCGGTTTGGTGGAAGCCACCATCGCTCGACAGTCTTCCGCCTGGGGGGCGGTCCTTACCGCGATCCTGCTGGCTCTCACGGGAGCCCTGGCCCTGGCCTGTTTCGTCAAAGTTTGCGGGGTGATCTTCCTGGGCTCACCGCGCAGCTCCGCAGCCTCACACGCGCACGAATGCGGTCCGGCAATGCGGGGCTCCATGGTGGTGCTGGGGATGGCCTGCGTGGGGATCGGCCTGGCGCCACTGCTCTTCTGGCCGCCCGTCAGTCGGGCGGTCGAGGCTTGGAATCCATTGTGGGTCGGAGCGGCCCCTCCCGCCGGACTTTCAGCGATTGGCACGTCCCATGGGGTGCTGTTCGTACTCGCGTCGGTCGTGACGGTCTGGCTTTGGCGACACGTGCAGCGCGGCGTGGTGACGCGCGGTCCGACGTGGGATTGCGGGTACGCCCACCCCAACCCACGGATGCAGTACACCGCAGGATCGTTCGCCAGGATTCTCAACGAATGGTTTGCCTGGATTCTACGCCCGGTGCGCCACGAGAAGAGAGCCACGGAAACACTTCCAACCAGCGCCTGCTTCTCGGAGCACACCCCAGAGACGGTGCTCGAGTATGCGGTGGAGCCCGCAGGAAGCGTGGTCATGCACATCTCCCGAACGGTGCAACGGCTGCAGCACGGACGCGTTCAAGCCTACCTGCTCTACTTGTTGCTGGGGCTGGGGGCGGTCGCCGCCTTGGTCCTGATCGAGAACGACAGATAGGGAGGCAACCATGTACATCAACCTCATCCAGATTGCTGAATCGTTCGGAGTCTCGGAAAGCGTGGTGGAAGGCTGGATTCGCGACGAGGCCCTGCCCCATACGCTCGACCGGGACCGATTGATCTTTGATCGGGGACAGGTCGCACAATGGGCGGCAGCACGTGGCTTGGCGGCACAAGCCGGATTCCTTGCCCCCGAGTCGCCCGTGTTTGCAACGGGCTGCCGCCTGGAACCGTTGTTGAGAGCGGGCGGGATTTGGCGGATCGCTGCAGCCGAGGTGGCCGGGGTCCTCGACCGCATCGTGGTGGCGCTGCCTGCCGTGACACCGCCCGTCGTCCAACTCCTGACCCAACGATTACGCGCTCCGGGAGGTGTGACGTGGGCGCCGATTGGTGGCGGTTTCGCGCTGCCTCACCCCAGCGCGCGAATCGCCCTCGGTCGAGGTTCAGGCACGCTCGCCCTGCTGTTGCTCCGCGAAGCCTTGGCGATGCCTGGCGTTGGAACGGACGGCGTCCCCGTGACACGTTTGTTCTTTTTCATCGCACCCTCGCCCCGTGCCCACCTCGATCTGTTGGGAAGGCTGAGTCGCCTGCTCTCCCGTGGACCTCTTCGCGACCTTCTGACCCAAGGTTCCAATGACCCAGCGATCTTTGCCGCCATCGCCTCGGCTGACGCACTGACGTCGAGCAGTTCCAATTCGGAGGCGAAGCCATGAGCCCGGGCGTCTGGATCCTACTTGCCGCCGTCAGTTGGACCTTGGGAATCGTCTCCGGCCCTTGGTTCTCGCGAGTCTGGGTGGCCTCCACCCTGGCTGGCGCCCTGTCGGGTCTGGCAGCCGCCATCTCCGTATTGCTCGGAGCCGAGGACTGGGAATGGCGCAGTGCCTTCCGAGTGGGCGGTGAACTCATCCATCTGCGACTCGATGCTGTCAGTGCCCTGTTCCTGGCACTTCTGTGCGTCGTGGGTGGAGCCGGAGCGGTGTATGCACGCGAGTATTGGTCCCAGGAGCACTACCCGGCATCCGCCCCACGGGGGCGGGCCTGGTGGAGTTCACTGCTCTCGAGCATGGGACTGGTCTTGCTCACCGCCAACGGCCTTCACTTCCTGCTCGCCTGGGAATTGTTCACGGTCAGCGCGTTCTTCCTGGTCACGCTGGATGGTCAGCGTCCCGAAGTCCGCGCCGCAGGATGGTTGTATCTGGCCGCTTCGCATGTCGGCACCGTCTGTCTGTTCGCATTCTTCGGCACCCTCGCAGCCCGGACCGGAAGCTGGGATTTAGGGCCGATGCGGGAACGGACCGAATTGGCCTCCGTCTTCTGGATCGCATTGGCAGGTTTCGGCGTGAAAGCGGGGGTGTTTCCCCTGCACGTCTGGATTCCGTCGGCTCACGCCAACGCTCCCAGCCACGTGTCCGCCATCATGTCAGGCGTTGCGATCAAGATGGGCGTCTATGGAATCGTACGATTCAGCGGTTGGTTGCCCGTGCCTGCAGGGGCGGGTTGGGTGGTCATGGGTTTGGGGGCGACGAGTGCGCTGCTGGGCATCGCGTTCGCATTCGCGCAGAACGACTTCAAACGACTCCTGGCGTACTGTTCGGTGGAGAACATCGGAATCATCCTGATTGGCCTTGGCGGCGCGTTGCTCGCGGCAAGGCAGGGTGACGCACCCTGGGGGCGCTTCGCCCTCGCGGGCGCCTTGCTTCATGTCTGGAATCACGGCGCGTTCAAGGCCCTGCTCTTCCTGGGAGCCGGTTCCGTGGTGCACGCCACCGGGACCCGCGAAATGAGCAAGCTTGGCGGATTGTGGCGATCCTTGCCGTGGACCGCCGGTTTGTTCGCGCTCGGCTGTGTGGCTGTCTCCGGCTTGCCTCCGCTCAACGGCTTTGTCAGCGAATGGTTGGTCTACCTCGGTCTCTTTGAGGCGGCCCTGGGGAAAGGACCACCGGCGTGGGCCGCCATCCCTGCTGTGATCCTGCTCGCGATGGCGGGGGCGGTGGCATTGGCAAGTTTTGCGAAGGCCGGTGCCATGATCTTTCTCGGTTCCCCTCGCAGCCACTGCGCAGAACGGGCGCAGGAGTGTGGCCTGCGGATGCGTGCGCCGATGCTGGTGCTCGCGGGGGTCTGCCTGTTCATCGGCACGGCCCCAATCCTGGTCTGGCCGCTGATTGCACGCGCGGTGGAGTCCTGGCGTCCGGCATGGCCCGCGGACAAGGCCCCTGATTCGGTGATCATGCTGGGTTCATTCCATCTCGGGCTGGTCCTTCTGGCATTGGCTGGCGCCGCGTGGCTGTGGCGGAAATCGCATGTCAACCGTCTCCAACGCGGTCCGACATGGGATTGCGGGTTCGCGTCCCCCGACGCGCGCATGCAATACACCAGTTCATCGTTCAGCGGCATTGTCTCAGGCTGGTTCCGCTGGGTTCTTTGTCCCGAGCGCAAGGCGCGCCGACCTCGCGGCCCCTTTCCGACCGAGTCGATCCGGTTGGAACGAGTTCCGGAGACCGTGTTGGAGCGCGTCATCGGCCCTGTCAGCGTGGCCATTATGCACCTGTCGACCTCGGTGCGGCGTCTCCAGCACGGACGCCTCCAATACTACATCCTCTATGTGTTGGCCGGGCTGCTTGCCTTGGGGGCCCTGGTCTCCTTGGGAGGCGCTCCATGATCTCGTTCCTCGAGCTTCTCCTCCGACTGACGCTTTGGCTGCTGGTGGCGCCACTCCTGCCGGGCATGATCAATAAGGTGAAAGCCTGGGTGGCCGGCCGTCGTGGCCCCCCGGTGCTCCAGCTCTACTACGATCTCGCCAAGCTATGGAGAAAGGGTGTGGTGCTCAGCACCCTGGCCTCGCCCGCATTCATCGCCGGCCCCGCAGTGGCGTGGGTTGCATTGACTGGAGCGGCCCTGCTGATGCCTCTGGGTGGGGCCGGCAGTGCCCTCGGTTTTCGTGGGGACGTTTTCTTGCTCATCTATCTGCTGGCGCTGGCTCGCTTCTGCACCGCTTGGGCCGCGATGGAAACCGGTTCCGCCTTCGAAGGCATGGGCGCCGCTCGCGAAGTCAGTTATGCGGTCCTGACCGAGGCGGCCATTTTTGCGGCGATACTTTCGTTGAGCATCCGCACCGGCAGCGTGTCGCTCGCGACCATGCTGTCGCCCTCTGCCGATGCCGGTGCCCTCCTGTTGGCAGCAGGCTTGTTCACGGTGCTGCTCGCGGAGAATTGCCGCGTGCCCTTCGATGATCCCAATACCCATCTGGAACTGACCATGATCCACGAGGTCATGGTCCTGGACCACAGTGGTCCACCGCTTGCCGTGGTTCTGCATGGTGCCTCCATCAAGTTGCTGCTCTTCGCCTTGCTGCTCGTCCAAGCGGTGGTCCCGATGCGGGGCCTGTCATCGCTCGGGGCCGTCGGGGCACTTGTGGCGGGTGTCCTGGTCGTGGTGGTCGCGGTGGGGTGGGTGGAATCGCTCGTGGCGCGGCTCGCCTTTCGCCGTGTACCCCTGCTTCTCACGACGGCATTTCTTTTTTGTCTGTTTGCTTTGCTGGTGGCGTGGAAAGGCGGGGTGAAATGAGCGGCGGAACGTTGAATCTGCTGATTGGTCTGGCCATGGGTTTAAACCTGCTTGCGTTGGGAAGCAACCGGCTGCCTTCACTCATCCGGGCGATGTCGCTTCAAGGTGTCGTTCTGGGCCTGATGCCGCTGCTGATGGAACATGAAACCCTCGATTGGCGGGTGGTTGCGGTGGCCGTGGCGACGATGGCAGGCAAGGGAATCGTCATTCCCATGCTCCTGCGACGCGCGATGCGGGCCGCGAATATCGACCGCGAGATCCAACCCTTCCTCGGTTACGTCCCATCCCTCCTGTTGGGGGCCGGAGGCACCATCGCAGCGGTGGCACTGGCACGGAATCTGCCGCTCTTGCCGGAGCATGCGGGAACCCTGCTTGTGCCGGGTGCGATTGCGTCCATTCTGACGGGCTTTATTCTCCTCATTGGCCGGGCCAAAGCCATTTCTCAGGTCTGTGGCTACCTGATTCTGGAGAACGGCATCTATTTGTTTGGCCTGTTGCTCATCCATTCGACCCCGCTGCTGGTGGAGTCAGGGATCCTGCTGGATCTCACCGTCGGAGTGTTCGTCATCGGAATCATCGTCGATCGCATCCAACGCGCCTTCGATTCGCTTGACACCCGCAAACTTACGACGCTCCGAGAATGAACTCCCTGCTGCTCACGATGGTGCCATTGGCGGGAGCGGTGCTTGCGGCAGCCTGGCCAAGCAACCGGACCCGTCCCTGGTTGTTGCCTGTGTTCGGCGCCATCCATGTGCTCCTGGTGGCATGGTTGTTCGTGCATCCACCCGTAGTCGCGCCTTCCGCGTGGCTGGGGTTCGATCCCCTGGCGCGCGCCGTACTTCCGGCGGTTTCGTTGCTGTTTCTTGTCTGTGCTGCCTACGGAGTGCCCTACTTGCACATCCGAGCGGAACGCCCCAACCGCGTCTTTGTGTCGTTGCTGCTCGCGGTTCTCGGACTGCTCAGCGCCGGTCACCAGTCCCGGCATCTGGGCTTACTCTGGATTGCGACGGAAGCTGTTACCCTGGCGGCGGTACCCCTGCTGCATTTCAACAACACGCCACGTGCCTTCGAGGCCACCTGGAAATATCTGCTTGTTGGAGGCACGGGCATCGCGTTGTCGCTGCTGGGATCATTTTGTCTCGGCTATGCCTCGCTTCATGGCGGCGGTGTGGGAGACCTGACGTTCTCCGCATTGACCGCCCAGGGCGCGGCACTTTCGCGTCCCTGGGTACTGACCGCCTGGGTTTTGTTGCTCGTCGGGTATGGCACGAAGATGGGACTGGCTCCCATGCACACGTGGAAACCCGACGCTTACGGCGAAGCGCCGGGCATCGTCGGTGCCATCCTGGCGGGCGGGGTGACCACCGTGGCGTTCACCGCCATCCTGCGCGTGCGCGCCGTCCTAGGGGCGGCAGGCGAAGGACCCATCGCGGACCGGACCCTGCTCGTCATTGGATTATTCTCCATGCTGGTGGCGGCATTGTTTCTGTTGGGAACCCGCGACTTCAAACGGATGCTCGCCTATTCGAGTGTCGAACATATGGGCATCCTGAGCGTGGGTGCCGCTCTCGGAAGCGCCGGAGTGGCGGCAGCCCTTTTCCATGTTTGGAGCAACGGCCTGACCAAGGGCGCTCTGTTCCTGAGTGCGGGCAACATCCGTCGCGCGGCCGGCTCGCCGTCCATGGATGTGGTGAGCGGAATGTCGGTGCTGACCCCGCGCTCGGCGGCCATCTTCATGACCGGCATGTTCGCCGTGACTGCCTTGCCACCGTTCGGACCTTTCTTCAGCGAGCTGCAGATCCTACGTGCTGCACTGACAGCCGGTCACCCAATCGCTACCGCGGTATTCCTGGGTTGCCTCCTGCTGGCATTCTTCGGACTCACGCGTGTGGTCTTTGGCATCGTTGACGGCCGGCCCCGCCCCACGACGCGAGCAAATGCCAAACGCTTCGCGGAAACCGCCGGGGTGATTGTTCCACCGCTGGTGTTGTTGGGCTTGTCCTTGTGGCTCGGCCTCTTTACCCCGGCGATCCTGCGATCAGCATGGTCCGCTGCGGTGACCCAGATCTTCCCAACTCCATGAGCGCCTCCACGCCTTTCGTCCTACTGGCCAACGCCACCAGCATCGACTGGGCCGATGTCCCCGCCCGTCCCGTCGTGGAGTTGGTTCGTGTGACCGGTGAGGAACTGACGCGCGGCGCCCGTTTATGTGCGCTGTTTGGCGTTCCATCTGGCCCGGACACGCGGCTCGTCACCGTGCTCGCGTTCGATGCCGACAACACTCTGGCAGTGGCGAGCAGCACGGCCTTCAACGGTTCGTATCCATCGCTAACCGCGACCCATCCTCAGGCCCATCTGTTCGAACGCGAACTCTGGGAGCAACACGGAGTGACGCCGACGGGACATCCATGGCTGAAGCCGGTGCGAAAGAGCAGCGGCACCGCGCCCGCCCATGGCGAGTTCTTTCGTGTGGATGGGCGCGAGGTCCATGAAGTGGCGGTCGGCCCTGTTCATGCCGGAATCATCGAACCCGGCCACTTTCGTTTCCAATGTGCAGGCGAGGAGGTTCTGCATCTCGAAATCGCCCTGGGCTACCAACATCGCGGGGTGGAAGAGGCGCTGTACGGCGGCCCGCATCGGGCGACGATGAGCCAGATCGAGACGGTGGCCGGCGACACGACCATTGCGCACGCTACGGCCTATGCCACAACCCTGGAATCCCTCTCGGGAACCGAGGCTCCGCTGAGGGCGCAATGGCTGCGAGCGATCGCCCTCGAACTCGAGCGCCTCGCCAACCACACCGGCGACATGGGTGCCTTGGCCAACGATGTCGCGTTTCTTCCCACGTCGTCGGCGTGTGGAAAGATCCGAGGCGACTTCCTCAACCTCACCGCTCTGATCTGCGGCAACCGGTTCGGCCGGGGCCTCGTGCGACCCGGCGGCGCACGTCACGATCTGGAGCCCGAACGGCTCAAGCAACTGAGCACGCGCCTGGACACGGCGCTTGCCGACACCGAGCGCGCGGTTGCCTGGTTCTGGGACGCTGCATCGGTCCGGGCTCGTCTGGAGAATATCGGAACGGTATTCGCCGCCCAGGCCAGTGAGATTGGTTTGGTCGGTCCGGCAGCACGCGCCTGCGGATTGGTGCGTGATGTGCGTTACGACCATCCGGCAGGCTGGCATCGCTTCGCCCAGGCACCCGTCGCGGTGTGGCCTGGCGGCGATGTCTTTGCGCGCGCAAGGGTACGCTCGCTTGAGATCCAACGCTCGGGAGATTACCTGCGGGATCAGCTTGCCCATCCTGCCGAGGGCGAGTTGTTCGGTGAACTTCCGCCAGTCGCACCGGACAGGCTGGCAGTGACACTCGTCGAAGGGTGGCGTGGCGAGGTTTGCCATGTTGGGTTGACTGACGGGGACGGGCGCTTCCGCCGATACAAGATCGTCGATCCGTCGTTTCACAACTGGACCGGATTAGCGCTCGCCTTACGAGGGGCAGCCATCTCGGATTTTCCCATCTGTAACAAGAGCTTCAACCTCTCCTACTGTGGCTTCGACTTGTAGCGCCGCACCCGATCCATGTTTGTCCTAGATACCATCGTCCATCGTCTCAAGCGCGGCTGCGAAACCATGGCCTACCCCGATGGACCAGCCCCGGCACTGCCCGACCGCCATGGCGGCGCGTTGAGGTTGGATCCCAGCCGATGCACCGAGGGCTGCGATCGCTGTGTTCCCGTGTGTCCGACCCAGGCGATCGCCCGTCCCAACGGGCAACCCGTTGCTCTTGACCTTGGCCGCTGTCTGTTCTGTGCCGCTTGCGTGGAAGTTTGTCCGGAGAAGGCCATCATCCAAACGGGCGACCCTCGCATGGCCGTGAGCCGGCGCGAAGATCTGGTTCTTGGCGCGCCCGCCCATGAACAGGTCCGACTCGCAGACGCCCTCGACGCAAAGCTGCGCAAACTCTTCGGGCGATCCCTGCGCTTGAGGCAGGTCAGCGCCGGTGGCTGCAACGCGTGCGAAGCCGACACCAACGTGCTCGGGACGATCGGCTGGGATCTGGGCCGGTTCGGCATCCAGTTTGTCGCCTCTCCCCGGCATGCGGATGGCCTCCTGGTTACGGGTCCGGTCACGAAGAACATGGAATTGGCTCTCAAAAAGACCTATGACGCCGTGCCGTCGCCCAAAATCGTCATCGCGGTCGGCGCATGCGCCATCGCTGGCGGTCCCTTCATCGGCCACGAACAAATCAATCAGGGCGCGAACGCCATCTTGCCGGTCGATTTGTTCATCCCCGGCTGCCCACCGCATCCCTTGACGATCCTCGACGGCCTGTTGCGGTTGCTGGGTCGGCTGGAGGGAAAGCCGTCAAACCGCGCTGAAGGGGGCTGAGGTCTGTGGCCAGGACGACCAGGATGGGGCTCTTGCGCACTGGGACAATATTAGGCCGGTGAGGAAGCACACGGGGTGCTTCAGCCCACCGGCCCATTCGCAAACCAGGGACAACTCCCGGTTCCTACTCCGGCAATTCCGTCAGGAAGAAGGTCGCCTCATACTGTCCTACGAAACGGAGCGTCACCCGCCCGCTGTCCGATTCCCGCTCCGAAGTGAACTCGATCGGCAACGACTGCGTGCGCGCCGCCTTCGTCATCGGAACCCTTAGGATGGGTTCCTTTCCCTTGCCATAGATCAGCAACTCAAGGGCGCCTTCCTTCGCCTTCCGTACGCCCAACAGGCAGAGCGGCACGCGAGCGGTGTCGCCTTCATGCATCACCCGCACGATCTGCAACTGCGATTCATCGACGGCCGAGCCTTCCGCCATGGGGGTCAGCTTTCGCAACCAGAGTTGACCGACGGGAACCACATCGCCCTGGAGGCTCTGGAAGGTCGACGCCGACAACTTGGTCTCCGGAAGAATCAGAATGCCGTAGTCGCCGTCGTGTCCGGCGACGGGCCGTTTCAAGTCAGAATCGACCCGGATAGGGGCCTGGCCCGTCGTGGGTTCGTATTTCGACACCAGGAAGGCGTAGCGCATCGCTTCCTCGCGAGAGAGCATTTCCTGGGCGGAGGCGGGAATCGCGGCGGCAGCGAGGACCGAAACGGTGACAACGAGGGACTTCAAGGTAGTTTTCATGGTCTTGGTGTTCATCCTACACCCCTCGATAACGCCGGGGCCGGGTTGGGCGTTACAGGTGGTTGTCGGAAGTTGACGTTGTGCAGGGGCCTTTTCCACGTGGCGACGTGCCGCAGCGTGGGGGATCACGGTGAGGGCAGGTCCTTCCGATCCACCTTCATCACGTCGTGCATCAGTTCGTCACGGTGCGGTTTGATTCGTTCGAAGGCCACCTTCTGATCGGGCGTCAATTCGGCCTCGACCCGACCCACCAACCCATCGATCACCGCGGCGCTCTGATGCACGGCGTTAGAACGGATCGCCTTCAATTCGCCGAGGGCCAGATCCAGGTGCCGCGCGAGGCGGTCGGTCTGCTCCGGCGTCGGACGAACCACTTGCTCGAACCGCCGCGAAGCTCGTTCGTGCCACGCCTCCGGGTTCGAGCGTTCCCGCATTTCCTGACGCGCCACTCGATACCCCACCAGCGCGCCGCTGACGCCGCAGAGTGCGCCAACACCCACCAGACTCGCCAAAATCACTCCATGACGCCGTGCATTCATAAGAGCCAGAAAACCTCTGCCACCGCATCCTCGACGCCGGGCCGCAAGGGATGCCCTTCCCGCGGGCCACGAGCGGCAAACACGAGGCACACGAGCACGACCACCGACGCCACCGCCACACCTCGCGCTCCATACCAACCCCACCACGCCATCGAATCCTCCCGAAGTTCCGCGTTCCCACTCAGCTTCGCCCGCTGCCGTTGAATGGCCTCCCACGAAGGTGGCGGACTGTCCTTAACCGGTCGCGCTGTCTGCGCCACCCGCGCACAGGCCTTCCATCGTTCGTGGAATCCACTCATCGCTCGCCTCGCTCTTTCAGGGTTTCCGCCGCTTTCCGCAGCCTGGCCCGCGCCCGAAACGCCCGCACCCGAACACCGACCCGCGACCATCCCGTCATCGCGCTCACGGCTGCCGCCGATTTTTCCTCGAGATCCATCCAAGTAATCAGCAGGCGATCCTCGGGCGAAAGCAGTTCCAACAACCGATCCACCATGTCACGCGCATCGTTGGCATCGTTGGAAGGTGCTTCAATGCCTCCTGAAACCAGGAAATCCAGCCACTCGCCTTCCCCCTCGGACAAATCCGAAACACGAACCTCGGGTCGTCGACGTTCCGACCGCAGGGCATCCAGACAGGTGCGCACGGCGAGACGGGACACCCAGTGCTCGAAGGGAATGCCGGTGCGCGATTCGTAGCGGGACAGTCGTTCGAAGAGCCGGGCAAAAATCTCCTGGGCCAGATCTTCAACCGCCATACGCCGAGGCAGATGTGCTCGCACTATCTTCATCACCAGCGGGTTAAGGCGCATCACCATCGCACGCGCAGCCGTTTCGTCCCCGGCCTGAACCCGTTTCAACTCGGATTCGAACTCGGTGGGGGCTTCGTGCATGTTCGACGGATCCGCCGTTTCACCCTCTATAACGCCGACAGAGCGGCAGGCGTTACAGGCCCGCTAGCAAGCGGTCCAATGCTTAACCCTTGTAACCCAAGAGGCGTGCCGGCAGGAGGAACACCGCCCTAATGAGAGCCAGCGTACCCTCCACGGCCGCCCCCAGGACCCGGAACGGCAGGCAAACCAGCCAGACCAGAGGGACAAAAAACACCAACAGCAGCGCCAACGGCCAGCACAGGGCCAGCAAGATGAACCAGGCGACCAACAGCAACAGGAATTTCATGGCAACGCGTTCCTCCTCGGGTGTTTGCCGGCCCTTACCCGGTGCCGGCGGTCGATATCGATGCCTTCCTCACCCGGCCTGAACGCCCCGAGTTGCACGGTTCTTGAGTCTGTTTGATTCGGCGCGCTCAAACCATCGGCTCCCCCTTCAGCATCGCTCCGATTCGTTTCCGCAGTTCCTCCTGCACCTCATCCACAGGGCGGTCCCCGTCGACCATGGTGAATTCATACTCGGTTCGCAGTTTGCGAAACGTCGCGACGATCCGCTTCTGGTACTCGATGAAGCTTTCGAACATGTCCCGCGAAAGGCCCAGATCCATGCCGCTTTCCCAGTAGTCCAGGGCGAAGTCCTTGGCGAAGTTACGTTCGATCAGGTTTTCGGGCGAGACGTGCAGGTAAAATACGGCATCCGGCACCAACGCCATCCCGTAGAGTTGCTTGAGCCATTCGGGGTCCATTCCCCGGACCAGGTCCCGAGCCATCAGCGTGTAGATGTACCGGTCCGCCAGCACGATGTACCCCGCGCGGAGCCCGGGGAGAATCACGTTGTCCAACTGATCGGCGAAATCGGTCGCATAGAACAGGCTGATGGTCGTGCGACTCAGGGTGTTCCGGTGTTTGGCTTCGTCGAGTTCGTCACTCACCAGATTGGAGCGCTTCAAACCCACCTGACTGGTCGCGTGCCCGGTTCCCTCGAGCCAGTCCACCAGGCGGGCGATCTGGGTCGATCGACCTGAGCCATCCGCGCCTTCGATCACGATCAGGCGTCCTCCCAGCTCCTCCGGTTGCACCCCCGGCACGCCATGGCCAAAGAAGCGCTTCACCGAGGGCTTCAGAACGACCACGTCTTCTCCGAGTCCCGGGGGCAGAGCCGCCGGTGTGGCACGGGATTTCCGCGTGATCCTGGGCGTCGATGTGGGCATTAGCGTCGGGGATAGCTGAATTTCGAGGGATCGATGAACTCCTCCACCAGACGACGCACCAACTGGTGCTGACCCTCGATCGGCTTCGTCGCGTCGATCACCCGGAACGAGTATTCCGTGCTCATCCAGAGGTACTGCTCGAACAGCCGCTGCTGGAACAACCGAAAACTTTCCCGGGGATCCGGTGAGAGGCGCAGGTCCATGCCGGCCTCAAAATATTTGGGCTCCATCCGGTCAGATCGAATGCGACTCAGGCAAAGTTCCAACGGCGCCTTGAAAAAGAAGGTCAGATCCGCCTGGGCCGCGAAATCATAAATCCCCCGCACCCACGGTGGCGGGCATCCCCGGACCACGTCTCGGGCGAAAGCGGTGTAGTAGTAACGGTCCCACAGGACAATGTACCCGGCCCTCAACAGCGGCAGGACCTGGCGCTCATACCGATCCGCGAAGTCCGTCGCATGCAGCAGCGAGAAGGTCGTCGGCGTCAGCAACTCCCGGCTCCGCACCTTGGAGGTCGCATTCTTGACGAAGTCCGAGGAATCCCATTCGCAGTGAAAGACCTTCACCCCCCGCAACTCCAGCCAGCGCTTTAAGAGATGGATCTGCGTCGATTTCCCCGAACCGTCGATGCCCTCGAAGGCGATCATTCGCCCGCGGAAAGGGGGTGAGGCAGTGGTGCTCATGCGCGCGCCCGCAAACTAGGCCCCAACCTCGCCCGCGCCAATCCGGATTTCCAATGGCTCACTTCACCGGCACCGGCTCACCCTCGACTGCGACCGCCGGGCGGGGGCGCCGGAACAACGCGATCAAATCATTGAAGATGGTGTACACCAAGGGGACCACCAGCAGCGTCAGCACGGTGCTGGTGATCATGCCTCCCACCACCGCGACCCCCATGGGACGCCGGCTCTCGGCGCCAGCCCCGAAACCAATCGCGATCGGCAGGGTTCCGGCGATTGTCGAAAATGCCGTCATCAGAATCGGCCGCAACCGAATGGCGCCGGCCTTGATCATGGCGGCGGCGCCGTCCATCCCCTCTTCCCTCAGTTGATTTGCGAATTCCACCAACAGAATTCCGTTCTTGGTCACCAACCCGATCAACAGCACGACGCCGATCTGGCTGAACAGGTTGATGTTCATCGCCGGAACCGCAGGCAACAGCTTCCACTGCGACAACATCCCCACCAGCCAAAGACCGCCCAGCGCCCCGATGACCGCCAGCGGCACCGTCATCATGACGGTCAGCGGATGCACCAGACTCTCGAACTGGGATGCCAGCACCATGAAGACGATCACCAGCGCCAGCGCCACCACCCAAGCGATCTCGTCGCCGGCATCCTTCAGGTCCCGAGATTCCCCGTACCACGAGTAGATCATTCCAGCGGGCAATTCGGTCTTGAGCATCTCCTCAACCCGTGTCACCGCGGTTCCCATGCTGACGCCCACGGGCGTTCCGGAGATGGTGGCGCTCCGCAGTCGGTTGAAGCGCTCGATGCGATTGGGCGCCACGCCCACTTCCCGGGTGATCACGCTGCTCAGTTGCACCAACTGCCCCGAAGCATTCCGGACGTACAGTCGATCGAGATCCTGCGGCGTGGAGCGCGACTGCCGCTCCAATTGCGCCACCACGTCGTACTCCTTCCCGTCTCGCTTCATTTTCGCCAGGTCCAAACCACCGAACAGTATCTGAAGGGTCCGCGAAATATCCTCCACTGAGACACCGAGCGACGACGCCCGATCCCGGTCGATGGTCAGCCGCAACTCGGGTTTGTTCACCTCGAACGACGACTGGACGTTTTGCAGGAATCCCGACGCTCGAAGCGTGTTGGCGAGTTGTCGGGCTGCTTCGTCCAGACGTGTCAGATCGTTGCCCTGGATCACCAGTTGGAACGGCGAGTTGAAGCTGCGATCGATTGCCTTCGGAATATTCGGAATGGCGATGGCGCCTTCCACGTCCCGCATGAATCGAGCACGGAGACCATCCGGACCGCCCACGATCTCCTGAACCGATCGGCTACGTTCGTCTTTGAGTTTCACGAACACGATCCCGCTGTTGCCCTGTCCCGGCCCTGAGAAACCGGGTGCCACCATGGCGCCGTACAGCTCGATCTCGGGTGTCGAAGACAGGATGCCCTCCATCTCCTGGAGCATCGAGTCGGTGTAGTCGGGCGTGGATCCCTCCGGGGCGATGACGAAACAAAAAAGCCGGCCCTTGTCTTCCTCCGGGAGAAAATCGCCTTCGAGGCTGACATACAGCCAGGCGGTGATCGCCACCACCACGCCACCGGTCAGGGTGATTCCCAGGATCCGGGCCAGCAGGCTCCGCCGCAACATTCCATTCAGGACCTTCTCGTAGGCCGCGGAAACCGCGTGCATCCCGGCTTCGAACCAGCGCACCAGGCTGCCCGGCTTCTTCTCCACCTGCTTCAGAATCCGCGCCGCCATCATCGGGGTCAGCGTCAGGGCCACGAAGGCCGAGATCAGGACCGAACCGGCGATGGCGATCGCAAACTCGACGAAGAGGCGGCCGGTGCTGCTGGTTTGAAAGGCGAGAGGAACAAACACCGCCACCAACGCGACCGTGGTGGCGATCACTGCGAAGGTGATCTCCTTCATCCCCTTGAAAGCTGCCGCCATGGGTGTCTCACCCAGCTCGATATGGCGATGGATGTTCTCCAGCACCACGATGGCGTCATCCACCACCACGCCGATCGCCAGCACCAGGGCCAGCATCGTCAGGATGTTCACCGAGAAGCCGAGCCAGTACATCACCACGAAATTCGCCAGGATCGACACCGGGATCGCCACCACCGGAATCAGCGTGGCCCGGAAGTTGTGGAGGAACACGTAAATCACCACCACCACCAGCCCGAAGGCGATCGCCAGCGTCTCCCACACCTCCCCGATCGCCCGGTCCACGTAAACCGATTCGTCGTACGCGACGTTCATCTCGATCCCCAACGGCAGGCTCGGCCGAATCGCCTCCAACTCCCGCTTGATCCCCTTCGCCACCTCCACCGTGTTCGCCTTCGAGTTCTTGATCGCACCCAGGAAGATGCACGGACGCCCCATTTGCCGCGCCCGCGTCCGCTCGTTCTCGACCCCTTCGCGAGCCTCGCCGATGTCCCGCAGGCGGACGATCCGGTCGCCGTCTCGCGCCACGACCAAGCGGTTGAATTCCTCCACCGTCTTAAGTTCGCCCTGCGTCTGGATCGTCATCTCGCGATCGAGGTTTTCCACCCGGCCGCTCGGCAATTCCACGCTCTGCTGGCGCAACGCCCGTTGGACATCCAGGACCGTCACCTGATGGGCCGCCATTTCCTGCGAATCCAGCCACAACCGCATCGCGAAGCGCTGCTCGCCACCGATGAAGATCGAGGACACCCCGGGTACCGTCTGAAGCCGGTTCTTGATCTGTTTCTCCGCCAGCGTCGTCAACTCGAGCGGGCTGAACCGGCTGCTGTTCATCCCGATCCACAGCATCGGACGCGCGTCCGCGTCCTGCTTGGCCACGATCGGCTCCAGGATGTCTTCCGGCAGCGATCCGCGCACCGAGGCGACCCGGTCGCGCACATCCTGCGCCGAAAGCTCGATCGGCCGGGAAAGATTGAACTCGATGGTGATATTGCTGACCTGCTCTCGACTCTGGCTCGTCAGCGTCTTGATCCCCTCGACCGTGTTGATCGCGTCCTCAAGACGTTCCGTCACTTCGGTCTCCACCACCGATGCTGCTGCACCCGGGTAGATGGTCGTGACACTCACGATCGGCGGGTCGATGTCGGGCAGTTCCCGAACCGGAAGCCTCATCAACCCGATGGCGCCAAAGAGAACCAGCGCCAGGTTCATCATCGTGGCAAAGACCGGGCGCCGGATGCAGATGTCGGGCAGTTGCATGGGGTCGGGAAGTGGGGCTGGGTTCGGTGCCGATTTCGGAGTCGCCTCAGGCGGGACGTTTCGTGTTGTCGGTCGGCTTGGCTGCCGGGGTCACCGAGGGTGCCATACCTGGAGCTGGCGCCTCACCCGGCGGCGGGGCAATACGGACTTTCATTCCAGGGGCGATCTTTTGAAGGCCTTGAACCACCACCCGCTCCGAACCATCCAGGCCGTCCACAATCTCCACCAGCCCCGGCAACCGCATCCCCACCTGCACCTTCCTGGCAACGACCGTGTCATCTGCCTCGACCAGCATCACCACGGCACGATTCCCGTCCAGAATCTGGCTCAGGGCCGACTCCGGCACCACAGCCGCGTTCGCCCGCACCTGCAAGGTGAGATCGAGATTGGCGAACATTCCGGGCTTGAGCTTCCGTTCACCGTTCGGCACCTCTGCCTTCATCAGAACCGTGCGCGTTACCGAATCCACGAAGGGCGCCACGAAGAACACCTTCCCCCGAAACTTCCGTTCAGGGTACGCCGCCACCGTCACGTCGATCGTCTGCCCCACTTCCACCTGACCCAGAAAACGCTCGGGGACATTGAATTCCACTTTCACCGGGTCCAGATCCACCAGCCAGGTGAGCGTCATCGCACGGTTCACCAACTGCCCCGGACTGACCTGCCGGGCACCAACCACACCCTTGAACGGCGCTGTCACCCGCGCGTCCCGCAACTGCCGGCGCCGCAGCGAATCCGTCGCCTCATCGGAGGCCAACTGCGACGAGGCCTGGTCGTATTCCTGCTGCGAAATCAGCTTGGCCCCCAGCAGTTCCTTGGCTCGTTCGAAGGTCTGCCGGCTGAGTTTCAACGACGACTCCGACTCCTCCAGGCCTGCCTGGAGTTTTGATTCGTCCAGCGTCACCAGCAGCGCGCCTTTCGCAATCTCCTGTCCTTCGGTGAAGCCGATCGATTCCACGAAGCCTTCACTCTCCGCCCTGATTTCCACCTGTTCGTTCGCAGTGAACGATCCCACCAGAGGCAGCGTCTCGTGAACGGGTTGTCGCACCACGGGCGCGACCACCACTTGCATCACCGGCGCCGCGCCACGTCCGCCGCCGGGACCACCCGGACCCGCTCCTGGAGCATTCGGCTTGCACCCGGCTGAAACCCAGAGCATCCCGGCCAGCAGCACCCAGGCAGGATAATGCGGAATGTTCATTCGATGACGCACCGTAGAAACCTCGTCACCTCACCGTCAACCGCCAACCCCTGCCACGCTCATTCAGTCACGTCTCCGTGGATCCAGCGCATCGCGCAATCCATCACCAAAAACGCCAAGCACCAACAAGAAGGCCACCAAAACTCCGCCCGGACCCGCCAGCGCCGTCCACGAAGTCCGTAACGGGTTGATCTGTCCCGCCCCATCCGCCAGCAACGACCCCAGACTCGCCTGGGGCGGTTGAACCCCCAACCCCAGGAAGCTCAGGAACGATTCCCCCAGTACGATCGCCGGGATCGTTAATGTGAGGTACACGAGGATCACGCCCATCGTGTTGGGCAGCAAATGTCGCAGAATCAGCCGGGCGTGGCTCGCGCCCAGAGCTCGGGCCGCTTCGATAAAGGGTCGTTGCCGCAGTGAAAGGACCTGACCACGAACAATCCGGGCCATCGTGAGCCACGAAACCCCACCCAAACCCACCACCAGGAAAAGGACCGGCGCCGCCTCCCCGCCCCGCCGGCCGGCCACCGACTCAAGGAAGCCCACCACCGGTCCCTGGAACGTCGTCACCAGGACGATCACGAAGAGGATCGAGGGCATCGAATACAGGACGTCCACCACGCGCATCATCGCTCCGTCCCACCGCCCCCCCAGATAACCCGCCACGGCTCCCCAACTCACGCCGATCACCAGACTGACCAGCGAGCCAGCCAATCCCACCACCCAACTTACCCGGGCCCCGTCACAAACCCGGGCCAGCAGGTCCCGACCGTTCGCATCCGTTCCCAGCCAATGCTTCCACGAAGGCGACGCCCACTGGTTCTCCGACAGCGCATCCGGCGTCACCCCCAGCACCCAGGGGAGCACCAGGATTGCCACGATCATCCCGACCAAAACACCGCCCGCCCGGACCCAGCGCGCGTGACGCCAAAGTCCACCCAGGGATTCGGGCCGAAGGGTGGGGGAAGCCGCCTCACCGGGCGTTGGAAGCGGGACATGGTCCGACTCGTCACGCATGGCGAACCCTTGGATCGAGCCAAGCATGCACCAGGTCCACCAGGAGGTTCAGGACCAACAGCAGCGTCGCGTACAAAAGCACCAACCCCACGATCAAGGGATAGTCCCTGTTCAGCGCTCCGTTGACCGTCATGGTCCCGATCCCCGGGAGTTGAAAGAGGTTCTCGACCACGAACGATCCCGTCAGCAGGTCGGCCAGCAACGGACCGGCGTAGGTCAGCAGCGGAAGCGACGCCAACGGAAACGCATGCCGCCAGAGCACGGCCAGTTCACCCACCCCCTTCGCCCGCGCCGTTCTCACAAACTCCAGGCGCAGGGTCTCCGTCATTCCTTCCCGCACCAAACGGGCGACTCGCCCGGCAAAATACGTCCCCAGGGTGATCACGGGCAAAACCAGATGTTCCACTCCCCCCCACAGGGCGACCGGAAACCAACCCAGCCGAACACCGAACACCAACACCAGCAGCGGTCCCGCCACGAACCCGGGCACGCACACCGCCAGCAAGGAGAGGGTCCCCGCCACCCAGTCGCCCCACGCCCGACGCCCAACCGACGCTACGAAACCAAGCGGAATGCCGATCCCCAGAGCGAACAAAAACGACAGCCCTCCCAAAACCGCCGACACCGGGATCCCTGCCGCGAGGATCTCCGCCACCGTGTGATTCCGATACTTCAAGGAGGGCCCCAGGTCGCCGACCAGGCAACCCTTCACGAAGCGGAGGTATTGGGCGCCGAAGGAATCATCTAAATGATACCGGTCGCGCAACGCGCGTTCGATCTCGGGCGACACCGGCGCGCGGTCGTGGTCGAACGGCCCTCCCGGCGCCAGTCGCACCAAACCGAACGCCAGCAGGCTGATCAGTCCCAGCAATGGGACCATCGCCACCATCCGCATGATGCAATGACGGATCATGAACCGCGAGGCAGCGACATTTCCCGACCCGCCGCCGCACCCAGGCTGCATCGCCGATACCGGGTCCCTGCTGCAATCCCTTTCCGAAATCTCCTGAGCGACTGAGCGACCTCCCGCACGATCCGGAGTCGCATCCCCTTACAGGGTATGGTACCTCCCTCGCCGTGCGCCCGGTTTCCGTTTATTCCCGAATCGCCCCTGATCACCAGGCCGTCTCGACCGCCGAGGTCGCCTCCCTGGTCGCCCAACTCTGCCCGGCTTCCGAGTACCGCGGACAAAGAGTCCTCCTCATCGTCCCTGATCACACCCGCACCGCGCCGGTCGGAACCCTCTTCCAAGCCATTCATGCCGAGATCGGCGCCACCACCGCAGCCCTGGACATTCTCGTCGCCCTGGGCACCCATCCACCGATGTCCGAGGAGGCTATCTGTCAGCGCCTCGAAATCACGACCGATCAACGGGCGTCCAGGTATTCCCGGGTCCGGTTTTTCAACCATGAATGGGACAACCCCGCCGCCCTGAAGCGCATCGGAACCTTAGCCTCGGCGGAAGTATCGGAGCTGACCGGCGGTCTCTTCGCCATGGACGTCCCGGTGGAAATCAACCAGCGGCTCTTCGACTACGACCAGATCATCATCATCGGGCCTGTCTTCCCCCACGAGGTGGTGGGGTTCTCCGGCGGGAACAAGTACCTCTTCCCAGGGGTCGGCGGACCGCAGATTCTCAACTTCTTCCACTGGCTCGGGGCCGTTGTCACCAACCCGATGATCATCGGGAATCAGTGGACCCCGGTCCGCAAGGTGGTCGACCGCGCCGGCGCCATGGTCTCGGTGCCTAAACTCTGCTTCGCCATGGTGGTGCGACCGGACAAGTCCCTCGCCGGCCTCTTCGCCGGCACGCCTGAATCCGCCTGGACGGGCGCCAGCGACCTCTCGCGCCAGGTCCACATCACCTACAAGGACCACCCATTCAGGACGATCCTCTCCTGCTCGCCCACCATGTACGACGAGCTGTGGACCGGCGGAAAGTGCATGTACAAGCTCGAACCCGTGCTGGCTGACGGGGGCGAGCTCATCATCTACGCGCCGCACATCACGGAGATCTCCACCACCCACGGCCGGGTCCTGCGCGAGGTCGGCTACCATTGCCGCGACTTCTTCCTGAAGCAGTGGGACCGTTACGAACGCCACCCTTGGGGGGTATTGGCGCACAGCTGCCACGTTTACGGGCTCGGCACCTACCTGGACGGCGTGGAAACTCCCCGCGCCCGGGTGACCCTCGCGACGGGAATACCGGAATCGGTCTGCCGCCAGATCAACCTTGGCTACCGGGACCCGAGATCGATCGATCCGGCCACCTTTGCCAACCGGGAAGCTGAAGGCGTGCTGCTTGTCCCCAAGGCCGGAGAAATGTTATTCCACCTGAAACAAAAGCCCGGATGGGCGGGTGGTTGAGTCGCGGTTCGCTGAACACAACAGGACTCGTGGCAAACCGCTACCGGAGTTCGCCTTATGACCCCTGAAACCGACCCACAGCCCCTCATGGAATCACAGGTTCCTCCCCCGACCAGCATTTTGGAGAAAGACGCCCGGACGTGGTCGATGGTCTGCCACTTGGCCGCCCTCGCCGGACTCATCGTTCCCAGTGTTGGCTCGATCCTAGGACCGCTCGTGGTCTGGCTCGTCAAACGGCATGACCACCCCATGATCGATGCCAACGGCAAGGAATCCCTCAACTTCCAGATTTCCGTCTTCATCTACACCTGGGGTCTCGGCTTGATCGGCCTCGTTACGACCTTCCTCGTGATTGGTTTCGGGATTCTCATTCTGGCCTTTCTCACCGGCCTCGCCGGACTGGTGTTCTCGGTCATCGCGTCCATCAAAGTCAGCAATGGCGAATCGTACCGGTACCCGTTCACGATCCGGTTTTTGAATTAAGAATGGGCGGCGGGCTGCCTGGGGGGCTCTGGGACCTGGAGGACTTCCGGGACCGATGACAGTTCGAACCTCCTGGGGGTCATTCCTGCCGCGGCCTCAGTGGACACCCGCCAACCCCTTCCCTAGAGTGGCTCGCTGCCCAAGGGGCAGCAATCGCCGCCATGGGTCAGGATGTCATCCGGATCGGCGGGGCGCGTGAGCACAATCTGAAGAACGTTTCGCTCACGCTTCCCCGCAATCGACTCGTCGTATTCACCGGGCTGAGTGGCTCCGGAAAGTCCTCGCTTGCTTTCGACACACTCTTCGCTGAGGGCCAGCGCAAGTACGTGGAGTCCCTCTCCGCCTACGCCCGCCAGTTCCTCGACCAACTCCAGCGCCCGGAAGTCGACTTCATCGAAGGGCTTTCACCCGCCATCGCCATCGAGCAGCGAACCTCCGCTTCCAATCCGCGCTCCACCATCGCCACCACCACCGAGATCTTCGACTTCCTCCGCCTCCTCTACGCCCACGCAGGCCAGCAGCATTGCCCCGACTCCGGCGAACCCATCCGCCGACAAACCACCAGCGACATCATCGATCGGCTCCTCACCTTTCCGCCACGCACCCGGCTCATGGTCCTCGCCCCGGTCGTTCACGGTCAAAAGGGCGAGTTCCGGGATGTCCTCGATCGCCTCGCCCGCGAGGGATTCGTCCGGGCCCGAGTCGACGGCACCCTCGCAGATCTCGCCGAAAGTAGCCGCCCCCGCCTCGACCCCAAGAAAGTCCACGACATCGAGGTTGTCGTGGATCGTCTGGTGGTCGAGGACCGCGTCCGGGGGCGACTCACAGATTCCGTCGAGATTGCCCTTAAATGGGGTGAAGGCACCCTGATCGCACTGCACCAACCCCCTTCGAGTCCGACACCCGACGCGTGGTCCGAGGATCGCTTTTCCAATCGAAACTTCAGCAAGGCCACCGGTCGCAGTTTCGAGGTCCTGACGCCCCGCCATTTTTCGTTCAATTCCCCGCACGGAGCCTGCCCTGTCTGCCAAGGGCTGGGCCAAAAGCTCGTCTTTGATGCGGACCTCATCGTGCCGGACCCCGCCAAGTCCTTTGAAACCGGTGCTGTCCTTCCGTGGCGCCGCGGCGGCAAGCGGATGGTGGTCTACTACAAGGCCCTTCTCCGGGGTATCGCTTCCCATACCGCGCACACCATGGAAACCCCGTGGCGCGATCTTCCCGAAGCCGTCCGTCAACTCGTGCTCCACGGCTCCGGTGAGGACCCCATCCCGTTCACCTTCCTCAAGGGCGGAACTCCCACCCGAGTTCAACGTCCCTTCGAAGGTGTCATTCCCCATCTCCAACGCCTGTTCCAGGAAAGCGAAAGCGAGTTCACCCGCAACCGCCTCAAGGCGTTCATGTCCCCCACCGACTGCGACGCCTGTCACGGACGACGTCTCAGCCCCACCGTGCTCGCCGTCACCATCGGCAACCCGGAGCACCGCCAGCGCTTCCGGCCGGGACCCCAACCCACCATTCCCGGCCTCTCCATCATGGACACCTGCGCCCTGTCCATCGATGAGGCCGCCGCGTTCTTTGAAACCCTCGAGTTCCCCACCACCCAACAGACCATTGTTGGGGATGTTCTTCACGAGATACGTTCCCGCCTCGGCTTCCTCCGGAAGGTCGGCTTGGGCTATCTGACGCTCGACCGCGAAAGCGGCACGCTCAGCGGCGGCGAAGCCCAACGCATCCGCCTCGCCACCCAGATCGGCGCCGGCCTGGTCGGCGTCCTTTACATTCTCGACGAACCCAGCATCGGCCTCCATCAGCGCGACAACGATCGGCTCCTGGAGACGCTCGTCCGACTCCGCGACCTCGGTAATACCGTTCTCGTTGTCGAACATGACGAAGACACCATCCGCCACGCCGATTACATCGTGGACCTCGGCCCGGGCGCCGGCGTCCACGGTGGTGAGATCGTCGCGGCCGGTCCGCTGCAGGACATCCTCGACAGCCCGAAATCCCTGACCGGCCGGTATCTCCGGGGCGAACTTTCCGTACCCGTCCCCCGCAAGCGCCTCGCCCCATCGAAGGACCGCGGTTGGATCGCAGTCCTCGGCGCCAGCGAGAACAACCTCCAGAACATCGACGCCCGTTTCCCCCTGGGCAATCTCACCTGCGTCACCGGCGTCAGCGGCTCCGGAAAAAGCACGCTGGTCGACGACATCCTCCGCCGTGCCCTCTGCCGTCAGTGGTACAGTTCCAAGGAGCGGCCTGGGGCCCACCGTGAAATCACCGGAACCGAGCGCCTCGACAAACTCGTTGTCATCGACCAAAGCCCGATCGGCCGCACGCCGCGCAGCAACCCCGCCACGTTCACCGGCCTTTTCAACGAGATCCGCGACCTGTTTTCCGAACTCCCTGCGGCACGCGTCCGCGGTTACGGCCCGGGCCGCTTCAGTTTCAACGTCAAAGGTGGCCGCTGCGAAGCGTGTGAAGGCGACGGCGTGCTGCGCATCGACATGCACTTTCTCCCGCCCGTCGATGTCGTCTGTGAAAAGTGCAGCGGACGCCGCTACAACCGGGAGACCCTCGAAATCGCCTACAAAGGCCTGAACATCGCGGACGTGCTCGCCCTCACAGTCGACGAAGCGATCGCCTTCTTTCGCGCCATCCCAAGCCTTCACGACATCTGTTCGACGCTCGCCGAGGTCGGTCTCGGTTACATCCGGCTGGGACAGGCGGGCACGACGCTGTCCGGCGGTGAAGCCCAGCGCCTGAAGCTCGCGACCGAACTCAGCCGGAAATACACCGGGCGAACGCTCTATATTCTCGATGAGCCGACCACTGGGTTACATTTCCATGACGTCGCCAAACTGCTCGAAGTCCTGTTCCGTCTGCGCGACGCCGGCAACACCCTGATCGTGATCGAACACAACCTCGACGTCATCAAGACCGCCGACTGGGTCCTTGATCTCGGCCCCGAAGGCGGCTCCGGTGGCGGACGCATCATCGCCGAAGGAACCCCCGAACAGATCGCCGCCTGCGGGACCTCCCACACCGGCCGACACCTCCAACGCCACCTGCGTGCCCACACTCCCGAACCATGAACCGCAACGTTTCCGGCCTGCTCGCGGCGTTCGTCCTGGCGTTCGTCTTTCCGTCTGGCGCCCAATCGCCCGCCGAACGCATTGCATTCGATGCCGCGGTTCGCTCCCTGCAGTCCGGTTTCGCCGAAAAGGCCGCCACCGACCTTGCTGCCTTCCGCGCTCAAAACCCCACCTCCTCCCTGGTCCCCGACGCGGTTCTACTCGAAGCCCGCGCTCGAACCGAGTTGGGCCAATTGGACGTCGCGATTCGATTGCTGGAGGAACGCCTTGAAAGCATCGGCAGTCTCAAGGATCAGGCCCTTCATTTCCTGGGGGAAATCCAGATTCAGCGTTCCGACTTCCCCGCCGCCGCCAAAGCGTTCCATCGGTTGATCCGCGAAACACCCAATTCCACCCTCTTGCTCAAGGCGAGTTTCGGAGAAGCCCTCGCCCGGTTTCGTTCGGGCGACTACGCGGCCACTGCCGCCCTGCTCTCCGTCCCGACCAACGCGTTTCCGGTCGCCGTCGCCGCCCAACCCAACGACGAACTGGCGGTTCGCGGAAGTCTGCTTCTTGCCGAAGCCCAATTGCGCGGTGGCGACGCCAAGGTCGCCGCAGTCTCCCTCGATAGCCTCACCAACCGTCCGCTCACCCCCGTCCAGGCTTGGGAACGCCAGTTCCTCGTCACATCGCTACTTCTCACCAACCAACAGGCCCCGCGCGCCATCGAGGCCAGCTCGAATCTGCTCGCGCTTGCCCATGCCGCCGCCTCCCGCGATCTCGTCGCCCGCAGCCATAGCACCCGGGCCGATGCCCTGCTCCGTGCATCCCGAAATGCGGAAGCCTTCAGCACTCTCACCAACAATCTCTCCGATTCCACCCCAGCCGAGTGGCGCCGCGACGCCCTCCTGAGCTTGTCCCAGATCCCGCTCGCTCCTCCCCAAATCGACACCGCCATCGCGCTCTTCTCCACCCTGGCGGGAAAGGCTTCCAACGACCTCGCCGGCGCCGCCGCCCGCGTCGCCATCGCGGAGCTTCGACTTCAACAGCACTTCGCCAGCCCCCCCGCACCGCCCGCCTCCAACCAGATCGCCGAGGTCCGACTCCTGCTTTCCGGCGTCCTCTCCAACGCCCCCTCGCCCACGGTGGCCGGCCGGGCCTGGTACGGCCTGGGTTGGTGCAGCCTGGCCTCCGATCAACCAGGCCCCGCGCTTCAGGCCTTTCAACAAGCCGCCAATCTCCTCCCACCGTCCACCGCCCAGGCGCTCGCCCACTTCAAGCTGGGCGATTCGTTCCTCCAGATTACCAACTACGCCGCGGCGCTCACCAACTACCTCAAAGTCATCCGGGACTATGCCGGCACACCCGCCATCCGCGGCAGCGTCCGCGAACGGGCCCTCTATCAAGGAGCACTGGCGGCCCTCGAATCCGGTGCAAAGGACCTGGCCACCGATCTCGCCGGCCGCGCGGTTCTGGAATTCCCGGATGGCACCTTCCGCGACGACACCCGGGTTCTCTACGGCCAGGCCCTCGCGCGTCTCGACCCGCCCAACCGCGCCCGCGAGATCCTCGAACGACTCTCCACTCGCCTGGTCGATTCCCCCGCCCTGCCCGACCTCCAACTCGCCGTGGCGCGCTCGTACCTGCGCGAACGCAACTGGTCGCCGGCCCTCCAGCAACTCGACGACTGGACCCGAACCCACCCCACCCACCCAGGCATCGCCCGCGCCGAATTCGAACGCGCCTGGGCCGCCTTCAAGGCGGGCGAGGAGCAGAAAGCCTACGGTGTTTACACCAACTTCCTGGCCCGTTTCCCCGACGACCCGAACGCCCCCCAGGCGCAGATCTGGGTCGCCGACCACCTCTATCGCATCGGCAACCACGCCGCCGCCGAGGGCAGCTACCAACTGATCTTCCAGCGCACCAACTGGCCCGTCTCGCGCCTCACTTTCGAGGCCCGACTCATGGCCGGTCGAGCCGCCTTCGCCCGCCAGGGGTACAAGGATGCCAAACCGTACTTCCGCTGGCTCATCGCCAACGGACCCCCTGCCGTCACCAATTCCCTCATTCCCCCCGAACTGGTGGCGCGCGCCTATTTCGCGCTTGGCGATGCCTTCCTGCTCGACCCGGAGTCCGACGACAAGCTCACCGACGCCATGAACGCGTTCGTGTATGTCATTGAGAAGTTCCCGGGACACCGGGAGTCCATCCTCGCCCAGGGCAAGCTGGCCAATTGTCATCTTCAACGCGCCGAACTCGATCCCTCCCAGGCCTCCGCCGCCTATGCGGAGGCTGCGCGCCTGTACCTCGAGATCCTGAAGGCCCCCACCGCCGATGCCGCCACCCGCAGTCAGGCCGAGGTGGGCCTGGCGTTGGTCCGCGAAAAGCAGGCCGCACGCGCCACCGGAGCCGAGCTCGAGCAGCTCCAGAAGGAAGCCCTCGACCGCCTGCTCAGCGTCTTTCATGGCGGCAACCTCCGACCCGGTGAGAGTGCCTCCGCGTTCTGGCTGAATCGCGCCGGCGTGGAGGCAGCCCGACTTGCCGAGGGTCTCGGCCTTCGTGAACAGTCCGCCGCTGTTTACGACACCCTCGCCCGAACCTTCCCCGCCTCAGCCGCCGCGTTCCAGCTCCGCGCCACCCAACTCCGCGCCCCCCGCTGAAATACATCCGCCACCCGAGGCACCCATTTCCACCCAACCCACCCCCGGCAGCCCAGATCCGCGGATAACCCACCACGAAGCGCATGAAGTCCACGAAGGGACGGCCTCGAACGGGCACCCGAATGGACGTTCAAGTAGCGGACGCGCCGAGCGGCTTGCACCTCATACTCTTCGTGTTCTTCGTGACCTTCGTGGTGTCATCTCCCCTTAGGAGTTTGCTACGCGAGGAAGCGAGGAACAGGGGGCAGACTGGGCGGTTGACGGCAGGTCCGTTTTGGGAGGTGATCCGTTTGTGAACCGACTGGCGCTTGTGTTGCTGGTGGGATTGCTGGGCGTTGGAATGGTCTTGCTGGTCCTCGCCGTGCTGGAACGGCAACTGGGCAAACGCCAGTTGTCCCGCACCCTGGCAGCCATCGAGCAAGCGGGAGACACACTGGAGATTGCGGTGTTGCGACCACCTGCTGTACCGGCGTCGTCCAACGCTTGGTCCGCGCTTCTGCCGTATACGAATCGGCTGATGACAGTGCCGGATGCCCTTCGCAACCCACCGCCACTTTGGGCTTGGTCCAGCCCCGGCAAACTTGTGCCTCTCGGAACCGCAACAAGTCACACCCATGCCGTAGGCGCCGAAACGAACCAAGCGAACGCGATGGCCGCCATGCGAGAAGCCCTGGCGGAAGGGGCGGATCTCCTCGGAACGATCCACCAAGCCCTGGATAGAGCTGACTTCGACGGTGGTTTTCCCTATGACCAGGGATTCTTTGCGCTTCCGGGCGAAACGACCGTCCTGTTTTCGGCGGGAAGATGGCTGCATGCCGAATCCTGCCTGGGGTTGATCGACGGAGATGGACCCGTCGCCCGGCGGGGGTTGGTCAGCCTGCTGCGGTTACTGCAGCATCAGCGTCGTCAACCGCACCTGATTGGCCAATTGACACGCTACAACCTCGCGACACGGGCGAAGGAACTCACCGTTCATGGGCTGCGGGATGAGCGCCTCTTTTCTCAGGCAGACCTTGGCGAGCTTCACGACGCCTGGGCCCGGTTGGATATCCTGGCCGATTTCGAGCAGGCCTTGTTGATGGAACGGGCGATCGGCTGGCAACACTCCCAACTTGTGGCGACGAATCGGGTCCGCCGGACGGAAGCGATCGGCTGGGCCGATGAAACCCGGAAAACCATGGAGCTTGAAGAGGAGCCCCTGTGGGAACGCGCGTGGCGCACTTGCGTGCAGGAACCCCTCTGGCCCTGGTTGTGGACTGACCACGATACCGCCTGGAACCTGACCCACTGGAACCACCGCATCGCCGCAGCCCGATTGGCCCGGACAAATTCTTGGAAGGACGCGTCCTTCGACATCAGTGCGCTCGATGTACAGTCCGGCTTTCTGAAGGACATCCCGATGGAAGGAGTGAGGGGGCCCCGGTGGGTCGATAAACTCCGCTGCCGCTTCAGCCTGGGTGGTCCCAGTCTGTTCGCCGACTACCATTTCTGTCGCACGGCGTATCGAGCGGAAACAGCCCGGCGACTGGCGATGGCGGCGCTGCGGGTGCACCGCTTTCAGCGGGAGCATGGTCGATGGCCCGAGGAACTGATGGACGCATATGCCAGCGCGGGTGGAGAAGGCCCGCCTTTGGACCCCATGGATGGCAAACCATTGCGATATCGACGACCGGGGAATGACGGATTCCTGCTTTACTCCGACGGCACGGACGGGAAAGACAACGGCGGAAGTTTGAAAGCAGAAGACAAGGGCGCACCCAATCGGACGCCCTTTGATGCTGAGGACTGGGTGTGGCCGCAAGTCATTCGTTAAGGGCTGATGCCAGCAATTCTCATTTTGAGAGAGCGGCGTGGGCGTGAGGCTGGGGGAGTGGGCGGGAACGAACTGTGGGGAGCCGGGCCGTCGAAAGATTTGTCACTTTTTACGGGACTCACCCTGCACTTTCAGGTAGACCCAAGGCCGGTGGCGAAGGACGAAGTCATTCAGGGTCGGCGGCTGACGCCCGTGGAACTGGGCGAGATCGGCGACCTGCTCGCCGCCCATCCGGATTGGCATCGAACCCGGGTTTCGCGCGAGCTCTGCCAGCGTTGGGATTGGCGCACCGAGACGGGGCGCCCGAAGGATATGGCCTGCCGCAGCCTGCTCCTCAAGTTGGAGGCACGTGGTTGGATCCGTCTGCCTC
>Ga0105046_10000719_pt1 | contig 48171 bp, 46 predicted proteins | sample MAT03_FD_78385 | JGI IMG/M metagenome (GOLD analysis project Ga0105046, IMG submission 78385) | Freshwater microbial communities from Lake Fryxell liftoff mats and glacier meltwater in Antarctica - MAT-03 (megahit assembly) | ecosystem: Environmental > Aquatic > Freshwater > Ice > Liftoff... | reverse complement strand
GTCGCACATGTCGGTGTAGTGCTGCTCGAGCCGGGCGAAGATCCCCAACAGTTCTTTGTGGCACGCCGGGAAGACCAGCTTCATGTGGTCGAGGTCTTCGGTGTTGCGAATACCTGCCACGACGTCTTCGCCCTGCGCGTTGACCAGGAAGTCGCCGTAGGGCTTGTTGTCGCCAGTGGCAGCGTTGCGGGTGAAACCGACGCCGGTGCCGCTGTTCTGGTCGCGGTTGCCGAACACCATGGTCTGCACGTTGACGGCGGTACCCAGGTCGTGGCTGATGCGCTCACGAACGCGGTAGGCAATGGCGCGGGCACCATTCCAGCTGGCGAAAACGGCCTCGACTGCACCGCGCAGCTGTTCGCGCGGCTTCTGCGGGAACGGCTTCTTGGTGACCTTCTTGATGGCTGCCTGGTACTGCTTGCACAGGTCCTTCAGCGCCTTGGCGGTGAGCTCGGCGTCGGTCTTCACACCAGCGGTGGCCTTGGCCTTCTCCAGCGGGTGCTCGAAGTGCTCACCATCGACGCCCAACACGATGCGGCCGTACATGGCGATGAAGCGGCGGTAGCTGTCGTAGGCGAAGCGCTCGTCATTGGTGACGCTGGCCAACCCCTTGACGCTCTCGTCATTCAGACCCAGGTTGAGGACCGTGTCCATCATTCCCGGCATGGAGAACTTGGCGCCAGAGCGAACGGACACGAGCAGCGGGTCGAACGGATCGCCCAGCTTGCGGCCCATCGTCTTCTCGAGCTTGAAGACCTGCGTAGCAATCTCCTCGTCGAGACCCGCCGGCCAACCGCCGTGCATATAGGCGCGGCAGGCGTCGGTAGAGATTGTGAAGCCCGGCGGCACGGGCAGCTTCAATACGCTCGTCATCTCTGCGAGGTTGGCGCCCTTTCCACCAAGGAGATCTTTGTACTCCATGGGAGGGCGGCGGTGCTTGTGATCGAAGGCGTAGACGTATGACACGAGGTTCGAGTCTACGCCGTGGCCGGGCGACGCCTCGCGGGTTTACCTAGGGTTTCAGCGCCGTAGGCTCGTCGTGTGCCGTCTTCGCTCACCGCGTTTCGCCTGTTCGGCTTCCCGGTCCACGTGGGCGCCGGGTTCTGGATGTTCATGGTGCTCATCGCAATCACCAACTCGTCAGACCGCGGCTTGGGTACTGAGGGCGCCATCATCTTCGCTGCCCTCATCGCGCTTTTCACGCTGATCCACGAACTGGGTCATGCGGTCGCTGCTCGTGCCACCGGCGCGAAGGCGGAAATCACTCTCGCATTCATGGCCGGCTATGCATCGTTCCTGCCCAGTCGCAAGCTTTCGCGTTGGGAGCGGGTGGGCATTTCTTTCGCTGGACCGGCTGTCCAAATCGTGACCGGCACTGCGCTGTACCTCGCGCTCGGCGGGCCAGTTGAGTGGCCAATCCGGGGTCTCACGCCGGCTCAGTTCAGTGCGCTGTGGGCCGGCCCGGGGATCGGCCTGTTCAACCTGATCCCGATCCTGCCGTTCGACGGAGGCACCATCCTGGAACAAGCCGTTGACGCTGTCAGCCCGAAGCACTCGCGGCGCTTCATGATCGTTTTCACCATCGTTGCCAGCGTGGGCGCGATGATCTACATGTCCACACAACCTGGGCTTCGCGGGCTCGTCATCTTCATGGCGATTCCGCTGCTGTCCGTGGCTCAGATCGTCTTCAACGAGAAGGCCCGCGAGAAACACGCCACCGGCCAGGAGTCGCTGGCGCGCGCCGAGGCACTGGCATGGGCCACCGGCGACGTGTCACGCTTCTCCGGCGGCCACCTGCCGTCGCCGTGGTTCCGTGCATACCAACAGCTGCGCCACGGGCACCCGGAGGTTGCCCGCCAACTGCTGCTCGCCGACCTCGCCGACCCCAACCCGGTCAACTGGTGGCCGCCGGATGCCGCCCCGTTGCGTGCGCTGGAGGAGCTGGTCGCGTTGCTGCCCCGTCCGCTGCCTCACGGGCGCCCGTTCAGCGACTTTGTGGTGTCAGGCATTCTGCTACGACTGGGCGAGTACCCCGAAGCGGCCACCTACGCGGCCACCAGCTACAACAACGGCCGTCCGGCAATGCTTGCGGTGCACGTCGCCCGCGCGGCTGCCGCCCTGGGCGACAACAGCACCGCCATCGCGTGGCTGCAGTCTGCGGCGACAACTGCCCCGCCCGAGACGCTGCAGGCGGCAATCGATGCCGCGCCAGAGTTCGAGCAACTGCGAGCAGAACCTCAATTCATGAACGCCCTCTCGCCGTAGAGTGCCCGCCGATAGGCCACGTGGGCAGGCTCCAGCGGTGGCCTGCCGTGAACGCATCTTCACGGTCTGCGGCCGGACTGCGGGCCTTCGGTCCGATTCACCAGCCCAGAGGCCACCCGAAATCCGGCGCGATACAGCGCAGGCGTCGCACGGGTCCGCCGGCTAGCCCTCGGTCACCGTGCGCAGTCGACTTGGCCGATGGCAGGCTCGACAGACTGTGCGGGCCCTCGCCCCGCGAGCCCGCTGGCAGGGCTGGCGGCGGGTTGGAGTTGGATGATGACGACGGCAACGTCGTCGTGTCTGCCTCGTCGATCGAGTGTGTCGTAGTGCTGCATCAAAGAGGTCCGTGTCTCGGCGGCGGTACTTCGTCTGCTGTTGTCGATGACGGTGAGGATGTCGTTGGTGCTGAGCCGCGGTTGGCTGTTCTCGGTGAGGCCGTCGGTGTAGAGCACGAGTTGGTCTCCTGGGGCGAGCGTGATGCCAGTGGTGGTGATCTTCGGGTCGGCGGTGATGCCGAGCAGCGTTCCCGCTGTGCCGATCTCGAAAGATGGCCGGCCGTCGGCGGGGACCATGATGGGGTAGGGGTGGCCGGCGAGCGCTATGTCGAGGAGCGCGTGTCCGTCGGGGTTCGGAGGGTGGAGGTGGGCGTGGGCAGCGGAGACGAAGCGCCCGTCGGTGTCGTGGCTGTTGAGTGCTTGGTTCGCCCAACGCAGGACCTCGGCTGGATCGGTGAGGTGCTGTGAGGCGGCGTTGATCGTGTGCCGCACGAGTCCGGTGACAATCGCAGCGTGGATGTCGTGTCCACACACGTCGCCGATACTGATCGTGACGAGTCCGGACTGGCTGGTATTGAGGTCATAGAAGTCGCCACCGACATCGGCATCGGCGCTTGCTGGGCGGTACGCGAGAGCGACATCGACGTTGTTGAGTTCAGGAATCGCGGCCGGCAGCAGACTGGCTTGAACGGCGGTGATCGTTGAACGCAAGCGACGTTCGAGCGTTGTTGCTTGGGTCAGCCAGCGCCGTGAGCGGTCGAGTAGGAGTACAGCGACGAGGATCAAGATCGCGCCGACGATGACGGCTGTGACGAGAAGGGTCGTGAACGCGCTGGCGCTCTGGTTGTTGCTGTCGGCCCATCGTCGGTCAATGGCGGCGGACAGTTCGGCGAGCGAGCTTCTGAGCTGATCGAATGCCGCTCTGCCTTCGCCGCTCGTCACGAGGTTGCGAGCAGCTTCGAGGTCGAGGCGCGCAACGCTGATGTAGGGTTCAGCCTTGTTGGTTTGCCAGGCCAGCAAGTCGCCACCGACGTTGTCGACGAGTGCGAGTATCTCGCTGTGACCGACGAAAAGTTTGCGAAGCGTGGCGAGAGCCGCTGTGCTGTTTTGCCGTCCGACCGTGTATGGCTCGAGGAACTGTTCGGCGCCGGTGATGACGAAGCCTCGAATGCCGGCCTGTTGGTCGACAGCCGCCGTGAGCAGTTCGACTGCAGCGATCTGACCGGGGCGCCAGAGTTGGTTCTCGTCTTCAACGGCCTGGTTGCGGTGGCGCACAGCGAACAACAACGACACAGATCCGATCACGATGACCAGCGTCAAAGAAATGAAGATGCGCGCAAATCGATTGAGGACCGTCCGATCGACAACTCCTTCGTTCGCTGCATGGTTCAATGCGACATCACGAACGGCAGTCTGCCATCTGTTGTCGTGTCCAGGGTCATGCGGCCAGACCGTGCTGAAGAACGGTCCGGTGAGATCGCTTCGAAGCATCCGGACTCGCCACCGCCACGCCGGTGAGCCGGTGAGCCGGTGACGGCCAAGCGGACGTTCGTCCACTACTTCTGGCCGCCTCCCGGCAGCGCGCTTTCAGGGCTTCAGCGCGCTGCGCTTCACGAACGCCAACGCGCTTGCACCGCTGACACTCGTGATGATGCCCACGGTCACGCCGTCGACCTCGTAGGCGTCGCCCGCGCAGGTACCCTCGACGACCGTCACATGCTGCAGCAGCTTGGGTGCAGACGCGCCGCGGCTATCCATTCGCTCGACCAGCTCCTGCCCCGGATAGCAGCCCTTCGTGAAGCTGACCGCTACGCCCGTGATCCCGGTCTCCGCAGGGATGGTCTCGCCCGGCACGATCTCAGCGCCCATCTGCGGCCAGACAGCGTCGATACGCGCTGCCAGCAACTGGTCTGCTGTGCCATGGTCGGCACCCGCAGGTGGCTGCAAGTCGGGCCCCAACAGGTCGACACCGTCGCCCCACGAGGCAGGACCGTCGACCTGCGCGGCACCCTTGCCACGCACCGCGATGCACGTCCAGTCCAGCGCAGCGATCTCGGCCTTCACACGAATTTTGAACCGGTTCAAGCGCGCCGTCAGGACCTCGCCGAAGCCGGCGTCGGTATCCAGCACGAAGGCTTCGTCGGCGGTGCGCCACACACGCAGCAGCACCTCGACCTTGCCCGTAGGCTGCAGCACGAAGCTCCACACCGACTGGCCGACCTGCAGCTGCTGTAGATCCTGCGATAGCTGCGACTGCAGATAGGTCAGCGCATCGGCTCCGGCTACCTGCACGACATCACGCGGATATTCGGCCCAGAAGCTCTCAGAGAAGGACATTGCAACAGTGTCGCACCGCCGATTGCCGCTGACACACTGTGGGCATGGAAACCGATGTCGTCGTCCAGCGCGTCAGTGACGGTCTACACCGGACTCTCAACCGGCTGTCCAGCCTTGCGACAGGTGTTGCCGTCGTCGCTGGGATCATCGGCGCCGCCACCTTTGCCACAGGCTGGTGGCTCTTCGCCGACAGCCGAACTGCGTGGATCATCATCGGTGGCGTGATGTGCCTGATCCCCGTGGGAGCCGCCGTCATTGCGCGCGTGCTGCTTCGAATCACCGCCAAGTACGCACCGGAGCTCATCGACAATGTGCGTACCTTCCTCGGCGGGGCCTCACCTGCCTCACGGGTGCTGCTCGACTATGACAGCGGGCGGTCGGTCATCACGTCTTCGAAGACGTTCACCGGCTTGCGCTCCGAACTGGTGTCGCGTAGCGCCGAACTTCCCGCACTGTGGGCCGGTGTACGCGCCATCACCAGCGTGCCTGCGCTTGCCGCGATTTCAGTGTTGGGCATGCTCGGCGTCGGCCTGCTCGGTACCATCTTGCTCATCAGCGGACTGCTGAGGTAGCCACCCCATACGAGTGCCAGCCCATCAGTCGGAGTGCCACGTTGCCATGTGAGTGGGTACTCGCACCCCGGGGTACGAGTACCCACTCGGATGGAACCTGGTACTCGGACTGGCTGCGTGGCACTCGCACCCTGGGTTGATGGGCTACGGCAGCTGGAGCGGGCGGCGATTTGCGGTCATTCGGCGAGCGGCGGGCACGGCCGAGAGCAGCGCTGCCGCCTTGTTGCGGCACTCCAGGTCCTCCTCGTCGGGCACCGAGTCGGCGACGATGCCGGCGCCTGCCTGGAACGAGGCCCCGTGCGCACCCACGAACATGGTGCGAATGGCCAACGCAGTATCGAGGTTGCCACTGAAGTCGATGTAACCCACCACGCCGGCGTAGGGCCCGCGCTTCACGGGTTCGAGTGCATCGATGATCTCCATCGCCCGCACCTTGGGCGCGCCGCTCACCGTGCCCGCCGGCAACGTGGCCCGCAGCACATCGATTGGAGTCTTGCCATCCACCAGCTCGCCGGTGACCTGAGAGGTGAGGTGCATCACGTGGCTGTAGCGCTCGAGGCTCATCAGCTCGGTGACCTGAACGGTGCCGAATCTGGCGACGCGACCGACATCGTTGCGAGCGAGGTCGACCAGCATGATGTGCTCGGCGATCTCCTTCGGGTTCTCCTTCAGCTCGCCGGCCATACGACGGTCATCCTCGTCGGTACGGCCCCGCCGGCGAGTACCGGCGATAGGCCTACTGACCACCGTGCGGCCCAGCACCTTCACCATCGGCTCCGGCGAACTGCCGGCGATGGTGATATCCGGGTGGCGCAGGAAGTACATGTACGGGCTGGGGTTCACCTGGCGGAGCACGCGATAGAAGTCGAACGGGTCGGCCTGGAGATCGATGTCGTAGCGCTGCGCCAGTACCACCTGGAAAATGTCGCCGGCCAGGATGTGCTCCTTGGCCACCTCCACTGCTTCCTGGTACACGCCATCGGGCATCGAGCTGCGCACCTTAGGCGCCGCCTCGTGGGGCAGCGGAGGTTCTGCGGCAGGCGCGACCAGCGGCATCGACAACTTGTCAACAGCTCGCTGCGCACGCAGACATGCCGCGTCGTATTCGCGGTCGATACCGGCCGTATCCATGTCGAGTACCGGCACGCTCTCGATGAGATAGACGCGCTGGCGCCAGTGGTCGAAGGCAGCCAGCGAGCCGATGATGCTCATCACCGCGTCGGGCAGCTGACGGTCGTCGCGCGGCGCATTGGGCAGGTGCTCGACTTCGCGAACCACGTCGTAGCCGAGGTAGCCCATCACACCGCCTTGCAGCGGCGGCAGATCCGCAATGATCGGCGCACGATAGGCAGCGATGATCGCATCCAGTGCCGCCAGCATCCCCTGATCGAGCGGGATGTCAGCGCTGAGGTGCTGACCCTTGATCTCGATGAGGCCGTTGCGCAGCTCCAGCGTTGCCACCGGGTCGTGACCCACGAAGCTGTAGCGCGCCCATCGCTCGGCATGCTCGACCGACTCGAGCAGAAACCCCTCGCCCTCGCCGACCAGCTTCAAGTACGCCGCAACCGGCGTCTCCAGGTCGCCAAGGACTTCCGCCCATACCGGTACCACCGTGTGCTGTGCGGCAAGTGCGTGGAAATCCGCACGACTGGGCCGCATCGTTGCGGTCACGCCCTGCACACTCACGCCCTCCACACTCACGCCCTCCAAATTCATGGGGACAACAGGGCTCACGAGTCTGCACCGAAGGCGCGATAGAAACACGAGTACGCGCCGGTGTGACAGGCACCCTTGCCCTCCTGCTCCACCATGAACAGCAGCGTGTCGCCGTCGCAGTCGTAGTAGCCCTCGCGCACGAACTGACGGTCGCCACTGGTGTCGCCCTTGCGCCACACCTCGTGGCGACTGCGACTCCAGTAGACCATGCGGCCTTCGGCAAGAGTGGTGGCCAGCGTGGCAGCATTCATCCACGCCACCATCAACACACTCTTCGTGTGCACGTCTTGCGCGATGACGGGCACGAGACCATTGTCGTCATACTTGACAGCGGCCAGCTGCTCGGGGCTGGCAAGGATCGACACTGCTTCGGGCATGGCCGACAGCCTAGGAGTCGGCGTGCTGAAGCGAGAGCTGGCGCTCTAGCAACGTCGGAGGCCGTCAGCCGCGCGAACGCCGGGTGCTGCGACCGGCGGTTTGCGCCGGTGCCGAGTTGGTGAGCGGGCCGATGTGCTCGACGATGGCCTCCATCGTGGGGCGGTCGCCCGGTGCGTAGTTGTCGATGGCCGCGCGCATGGACGCAAGATGTTCTGGGCTGGTACCGCAGCAGCCACCGACGATGCTGGCACCCGCGTCGATTGCCATGGTGGCGTACTTGGCCATCAGTTCAGGCGTACCGGTGTACACGATCTCGGTGCCTACGAAGTGCGGCACCCCGCAGTTGCCCTTGCTGACCAGCGGGTGCGGCGTGCCATCCATCTCCAGCAGCGTGACGAGAATGTCGGAAGCCCCAACACCGCAGTTGGCACCCATCGCGAGTGGAGCCACCGGCTCGTTGGCCAGGGTGTCGGCCATCGCACCTGGCATCAAACCCATCATGGTGCGTCCAGCGGTGTCGTACGAGCAGGTGACGACGTAGGGCATGCCACCCTCGATGGCCGCGGTAACCGCAGCGTGCACTTCCTCGGGCGACGACATGGTTTCGATCCACGCAACATCGGCGCCGCCATCGCGCAGACCGCGAATCTCGTCGGCAAACGACGCAACCGCATCGGCGTGGTTGAGGGCTCCCATCGGCTCGAAGAGCTCGCCAGTGGGCCCGACGGACCCGGCGACCACGACCGGGCGCGGCGCCGCATCGGCCACCCGACGCGCCAGCTCGGCTGCGCCCTTGGCCAGTTCGTACGTACGCGCCTGCGCGTTGTGCAGCTTGAGGCGGTGCGGGTTGCACCCGAACGTGTTGGTCAGAATGATGTCCGCGCCAGCGTCGACGAACTGCTGATGAAGGCTCATCACATCGTCAGGTCGGTCGGTGACCCAGAACTCCGGCGGCTCGCCGGGCCCGAGGCCGTTCATCATGTAGTTGGTACCGGTGGCGCCATCGGCCAGCAGTACACGGCCAGCGGCCAGCAGTTCGGAGAGCGAAGTACGCATTGCCCTCAAGGTTACCCCCTGCACCTCAGGCGACGGCGTGAGCGATTTGCTCCATCACTTCTGGGGTCAGTGCTGCCAGCACGTCGAGCGAGCCGAAGTTCTCCACGACTTGGCTGGCGCGGCTGGCGCCGGTGATGACGGTGGACACCCTCGGGTTGGCCGCGCACCAGGCGATGGACAGCTGGGCCAGCGAGCATCCGAGCTGGGCGGCAATCGGGCGAAGACGCTCGACCTTGGCGACCGACTCGGCGTCGGTCATCCGCTCGGCCAGCCACTCGTAGCCGGGTAGCGCTCCACGGCTGTCGTCGGGCACACCGTCCTTGTACTTGCCGGTGAGCAGTCCACTGGCCAGCGGGCTCCAGATGGTGGTACCCAGGCCAATGTCGTCGTACAAACGGGCGAACTCTTCCTCGACCTTCGTGCGCGTCAGCAGGTTGTATTGCGGCTGCTCCATCACAGGCTTGTGGAGATGATGCTTGTCTGCGATGTCCCATGCGGCGCGAATCTCGTCTGCAGACCATTCGCTGGTGCCCCAGTAGAGAGCCTTGCCCTGCGAGATCATGTCGCTCATGGCCCACACGGTTTCTTCCATCGGCGTGTCCACGTCGGCCCGGTGGCAGTAGACGAGGTCGATGAAGTCCAGCTGCATGCGGTCGAGCGACCTGTCGATGGCCTGCGACAGGTACTTGCGATTCAGCGTGTTGCGCATGTTGCGCATGTTGCCGTTGATGCCCCAATAGAACTTGGTACTCACGATGTACGACTCGCGCGTCCAGCCCAACTCCTTGATCGCGCGACCCATCTGGCTCTCACTGCCGCCGCCGGCATATGCCTCGGCGTTGTCGAAGAAATTGCAGCCCGCGTCGCGCGCTGCGGCCATGCATTCCAGCGCCATTGCATCGCCGAGCTGATTGTCGAACGTGACCCAACTGCCGAATGAGAGGACGGACACTTGCAAGCCGCTGCGACCGAGCCGGCGATACTGCATCTTTGAAGCCATGCGCCGACTGTACCGGCGGGCAGTGTCGGGTAGTTCGGAGCCGAACGTTGAATTCAATGGTCGCTACGTACGGACCGTTGCATTCACCGTTCGGGGCCGAACAAGTTCGACCGGCGTAGCGCGGCGAGAGCAGCGATGCCGGCACTGCCGACCCCGCAGCAACCGCCGATCAATCGGGCGCCGGCTGCGAGCCAGGAAGGCACGAGGCCGGGTAGCTCAACGCCACCGGGGGCACCCAACCAGCATTTGTGGTCGCCGTCCCAGTTGGCCCCATGGTTCGGATAGGCGACCAGCGGCAGGTCGGTCGAGACCGACGTCAGCAGTGTCTGGACCAAACCGGGTGCAGTGCAGTTCACCCCGACGGCCGATAAGGTCGGCGCGACTGCAGCGATGGCGTCAGGGAACACATCGCCGCTGCAGGTGTGCACGCCATCGGCGCACGTGAACGTCAGCCATGCCGGTGCGTCGGTGAGCTCCCGAAGCTCCTCCACCACGATCTCCGCTTCTGCGCGCGACGGAATGGTTTCGATGGCGAACACGTCGGGGGCGGTATCCACCAACACCTCCAGCCGGGCACGGTGAAACGCACGCACCTCGGCCCAAGTGGCCGAGTAGCGACCGTTGTACTCACTTCCGTCACCGAGGTATGCGCCGAAGGGCCCAACCGAGCAGGCCACCACCGACGGCTCGGCGGCACGGGCGACAGCCGTGGTGGAGGCAAGCAGGCGACGGGCCTCCGGCGCGCTGAGGCCAGCCGCAACGAACCCCGGCTCGCTGGCCTGGTAGCTGGACGTGATGATCACGTCGGCGCCGGCGTCCACGTACCGACGATGCGCAGCCGTGATGACCTCGGGCCGATCGATGAGCACGGCAGCTGTCCACAGCAACCCCGCCGGGTGCTCGCCCATCTCCTCCAACACAGTCGCCAGCCCGCCGTCGATCAGTGTGAACGGAGCACGCAGCAGTGCCCTCACGTGGGCCGCACCTGCACTCCCGCTGCGGTCATCGCCGCCTTCGCCTCGGCGATGGTGTGCTCGCCGAAGTGAAAGATGCTGGCCGCCAAGACGCCGGTGGCGTGACCCTCGGTGATGCCCGCAGCCAGGTGCTGCAGCGTGCCGACGCCCCCACTGGCAATCACGGGCACACCTACCGAATCGGCAACACGGCGAGTCAGCTCGACGTCGAAGCCTTCACGGGTACCGTCGCGGTCCATCGAAGTCAACAGAATCTCACCAGCACCCAGCGCCGCCGCACGCTCGGCCCACTCGATTGCGTCGATGCCGGTGGGGGTGCGGCCGCCATGGAGGTAGACCTCGAACCCGCCGAGAAGGGTGCGTTTCGCATCGATGGCGCACACACAGCACTGCGCGCCGAACTCGGCGGCGATGTCGCGAATCAGTTCCGGCCGCTGCACGGCGGCGGTGTTGACGCTGACCTTGTCGGCGCCGGCGCGAAGCATCAGGCGTGCATCATCGGCCGTGCGAATACCACCGCCAACTGTGAAGGGAATGAACACCTGCTCGGCGGTGCGGGAGACGACATCGACCATCGTCTCGCGTCCATCGGACGAGGCGGTGATGTCCAGGAAGACCAGCTCATCGGCCCCATCGATGTCGTACTTGGCCGCCAGCTCGACGGGGTCGCCCGCGTCGCGCAACCCGACGAAGTTGATGCCCTTCACCACGCGCCCATTGGTCACATCCAGACACGGGATGACGCGCGCCACCCTCATCGCGCCAGTTCCTGTAGCGCCTGCGCCACCGTGAAACGGCCCTCGTACAAAGCTTTGCCGGAGATGACTCCAGTGATGCCGTGCACCGCCTTCAATGCCGCCACATCGGCGAGCGTGGCGACCCCACCGCTGGCGATGATGGGAATGGTGGTGGCCCGGCCGGCAGCCGTGAGGCCCTCCGTGTCGGGGCCGGACAGCATGCCGTCGCGAGCGATGTCGGTGATGACGAACACCGCAGCCGTGGGGAACCACTGCAGCGCGTCGGTGAGCTGCACACCGGAGCCTGCGGTCCAGCCGTGCACGGCGACTTCGCCGCTGCGGTGGTCGAGACCGACTGCGACAGCGACGACATCGGATGCTTCAGCGACCAGCTGCGGCTCGGCCACCGCAGCGCTCCCCATCACGACGCGCGCAACGCCGGCGTCGGCAAGCGCCTTCGCATCGGCAACCGTGCGCACGCCGCCACCCGTCTGCACTCGCGCCTGGCCGGCAACCGCTCTCGCGATGGCCGCAACCACCTGCCGGTTCACCGGTGAGCCGCTGCGCGCGGCGTCGAGATCGACGACGTGAATCCAGGTCGCGCCGGCCTCGGCGAACGACAACGCGACCGCTACGGGGTCGTCGGCGTAGGTCATCTGGTCGTCGTAATCGCCTTGGCGCAGGCGCACCACCTTGCCGTCGCGCAGATCGATTGCCGGATAGAGGTCGATCACGTGGTCGCCTGCGTGATCGATTGCAGCTGACCAACAAAGTTGCTCAGCATCTCCAGCCCCGACTGACCTGACTTCTCTGGATGGAACTGTGTCGCAAATACGTTGTCGTGGCGAAAGGCTGCGTTGACCGTGCCGCCGTACTGGCAGGTGGCTGCCACCACTGTGGGGTCGGTGGGCACGGCGTGCAACGAGTGCACGAAGTAGACCCATGGGCGCTCACCCAGCCCATCGAACATCGGGTCCGCCGTCAGAAGATCGAGTTGGTTCCATTGCATCTGCGGGCGTGGCAGCTGATCCGAGATCCACTCGATGGAACCTTCGATGACGCCCAGGCCGGATGCTGTCTCGTCCTCTGCGCTGCCATCGAACAACATCTGCATGCCCACACAGATCCCCATGAACGGCCGACCCGATGCCACCGCCCCGTGCACCACGGCCTCCAGACCGGCGGACCGCAACGCGTTCATGCAGGCACCGAAGGCCCCGACGCCGGGCAACACCACCGCTGCGGCATCCGCCACCAGAGCCGGGTCGGCAGTGAGGCGGGCATCGGCGCCGCAGTGCTGCAGCGCCTTTTGCGCAGAGCGCAAGTTGCCAATGCCATAGTCGAGCACGGCCACCAGCGGGCCCGCAGAAGCTCCCGTCACAGGACGCCCTTCCGTCACAGGACGCCCTTCCGTCACAGGACACCCTTGGTACTGGGCACGCTGGTGCCTTCCACGCGCACAGCGTCGCGCAGCGTGCGCGCCAGACCCTTGAACGCCGCTTCGATGATGTGGTGCACGTTGGTACCGTGGCACAGCCGCACGTGCAACGTGATACCTGCCGCCGTTGCGAAGGAGTGGAATGCGTGCTCGGCCAACTGCGGGTCGAAGGCGGGATTACCTAGCGGCAGCACCTCGGGCATCGGCACGTTCCACACCACGAACGGGCGGCCTGAGAGATCGAGGGCCACCTCCACCAGCGCCTCGTCCAACGGGTACAGGCCGCTCGCGAAACGGCGCACACCTGCCTTGTCGCCCAACGCCTCGCGGAACGCCTCGCCAAGCGCGATGCCCACGTCCTCCACGGTGTGGTGCGTGTCGATGTGCAGATCGCCGGTTGCGGCAATGCGCAGATCGAAACCGCCGTGCTTGCCCAACTGCTCGAGCATGTGGTCGTAGAACGGAATACCGGTACTGATGTCCACCAGGCCGGTGCCATCCAGCTCGATGGACAGATCGATGGACGTTTCCTTGGTGGTGCGCTGGCGGCTGGCGGAACGGCTCATGAGGCAACCTTCGAAGGCAGGGCCGCCGCAAGGGCGGCAAGGAACAGGTCGTTCTCGCCGGCCGTGCCGATCGTGACACGCAGGCAGTCGTTGAGGCGTGGCCATCCGGAGCAATCCCTGATGAGCACGCTGTGGTCGAGCAGCGTCTGCCAGACCATCTTGCCCGCAACCTCGCGCGGGCGAAAGAGGATGAAATTGGCGCCGCTGGGGAAGACGTCGACATCCATCGCCGCCATTGCCGCGGAGAGCCGATCGCGCTCACTCACGATGAACTGCACTCGCTCTTCCATCTCGTGGACGAAGGTCAGCGCGAGCCGCCCTGCGATCTGCTTCGCCGCATCGAGGTGATACGGCAGCACCACTTTGTCGAGCTCTGCAACCAGCCACGACGGCCCGATCAGGTATCCCAATCGTGAACCAGCCATCGACCATGTCTTGGAGAACGTGCGCGTGACCACCAGCGGCGTGTCCTCGTCGATCAGCCCGACGGCCGACCAATCGGCGAACTGTCCGTAGGCCTCGTCGACCACCAGCAGGCCGGGTGCCAGCGCCAGCACCTCGCGAATGTTCGCCTCCGGCTCCACCAAGCCGGTGGGGTTGTTGGGCGAGCACAGGAACGTGACGACGGGCGACGCTTCGGCGAGCACCTTGCGAACCTGCGCCATGTCGAGCGAGAAGTCGGCGGCGCGCTCGCCTTCGACAACGGAGGCGCCGGTCAGGCGCGCGATGTGACCGTGCAGCTGATACGTCGGTTCAAACGTCGCGACCGTGCGGCCAGGGCCGGCAAATGTCAGCAGGAGTGTTTGCAGCACTTCGTTGCTGCCATTAGCCACGAAGACCTGATCCGGGTGCGCCACGTGGAGGGCGGCGATGCCCGCTCGAAGCGCTGAAGCCCCACGGTCGGGGTAGCGGTTCCATTCCACCCGCGACAACTCGGCTGCAAACGCATCGCGCCATGCGGCCGGCGGTGCGAATGGCGACTCGTTGGTGTTCAGTCGCACGTCGACCTCGACCTGCGGAGAGTGATAGCCCTCAAGGGCGCTGAGGTCGTCTCGCACGGGTACACGGGTCACTCGGCCACGTTACCGAGGCACGACGGCGCGCAGAGGGTGGATTGAGTCTTCTGACCGCGACGCAGAGACCCAGTCGCAGTGCCGGCCGGGCGCGGCAGACTGTGCACCATGTCTGGTAACCCCTCCGTCTCGCTGTCCGTGATGGCCGACCACGTCGACCGCTACCAGCAAGAGGTCGGCGACTTCGTGCCGGGCTTTCAGCTCACTGAACACGACGACGTGGCTGGTGCGCTGGTGGAGGCCGAGCGGGCGCTGCGCAGCGCGTCAAGGCTCTTGCGCCGGGCCGCCAAGCTGGCAGCGAGCGCCCACTGAGCTCGAGATGCACGAACTATGGGGAAAACGCGGCGACGGCCCCTTACGGGGCCGTCGCTCAGCGACGCCGGGCGGCGGATCCCAGCATCGCTCGCAAAACCAGGTGGCGGGAACCTGGTTAGTGCGGTCACTATACACCCGAACTCGCATGGAACAAATCGACCCGTTAGGCGGTAAGTGCGGCGCGCTGTGAGAGCCCTCGCGGCAGCAGACTGGCAGGACACATGGGTTCGATCGTGCATTTATCGCACTGCGGCTTCTTGGCGTCGCACACCCGCCGACCGTGCAAAATGGTCCGTAAACTGAAGTCACCCCACTCGGCTGGTGGCAACAATGCGCACAGCTCCGCCTCGACTTTCACCGGGTCGTCCTGTGTGGCCAACCCCCACTTGCGTGTCAACCGGCCTACATGCGTATCCACCGGTAGGCCGGGCAGCCCGAGCGCCACGCTGCGCACGACGTTGGCCGTTTTGCGACCGACGCCGGCAAGGGTGACGAGGTCGTCACGTTCCGTGGGCACGTCACCGCCGAAGCGGTCGAGCAAGCTCTGAGCCATCGCGATCAGGTTGCGCGCCTTGCTGTGATAGAACCCCGTCGAGCGGACGAGGTCTTCCAGCTCGCCCGGTAGGGCACCTGCCAGCGCTGCTGCGTCGGGGTACTTGGCGAACAACGCCGGCGTCACCAAGTTGACCCGGGCATCGGTGGTCTGCGCCGACAGGATGGTGGCAGTGAGCAGTTCGAACGCGTTGCGATGGTCCAGCTCGCACAGGGCTTCGGGATACTCGACAGCCAGTAGTGCCGAAATGGCCTTGATCCGACCCTTCGGAGTGCGCGGTGTGCCCATGCGACGAGGCTAGCCACGCCAGTAGCCTCGGAACGATGGTGCAGGTGCGAGCGCAACGCAGTCTTTCGCCCGCGGAGCACGCTCGGGTCACGGCGTTCCTCGAGGCCGCGTATGCCGCCGGTAGCCCGCGCCTCAATGACCACCTCACCAGCGATCTGACACACGGCGAGCGCGACGGGTTCCGTGCAGCAATCGCGTCCGTCGGTGACGACATCGTGGGCTATGCGCAGGCGTCAGCGGCGAACGACGGCGTCGTGGTGGGCGTCGTGACATTCAATTCCGATGACGTCGAGCCTCTACTGCGCGAGCTACTGAGCATGGTGCCCATCACCACGGCGGTCACCTGGTGGAGCACCGAGGCGTCGGCAGCGATCGCTGCCGAACTGGGCCTGCTTTCCGACCGAGGGCTGCTCCGCATGGGTCGAGCGTTGCCAACCGCCAGCACCACCGACGTCGCTCTACGACCGTTTCGAGTCGGTCTCGACGAGCAGGCGTGGCTTGCCGTCAACAATGCGGCGTTCGCCGCGCATGGTGAGCAAGGCGGCTGGGACCTGGCCACCTTGCAGCAACGCGAACGTGAGGAATGGTTCGATGCCGATGGCTTCCTACTCCACGAGCGAGACGGTCGGCTGGCTGCATTCTGCTGGACGAAGCTGCACCCTGGCGCCGTGCTCACCGGCGAGATCTATGTCATCGCCGTGCACCCCGACTTCCATGGTCGCGGCTTGGGCAAGGCCCTCACAGTCGCCGGCCTGCAACACCTTCATTCCGTGGGCGCTGAGGGTGCAATGCTCTACGTCGACGCCCTCAACTCAGCCGCCGTCGGGCTCTACCGTGCCCTCGGATTCGAAGTTGAACACACCGATCAGTCGTACCATCGCTCAGCACAAGGAGCTTCTTCATGACCACCACCGATCCTGTAGCTGAACAGCTTCCACGTTGGAGCGTCGCCGACGTGCACGAGTCATTCGCGGCACGCAGCTTCCTCGACGCTATGGACCGCTGCAGCGCCGACACCGCACGATTGGAGGCACTCTTCGATGAGCACGGCATTCGCGCCACCGCTCCCCGCCCAGTGACGCAGGCCGATGGTCAGGCGGCCGACGCCCTCATCGTTGCGATCAATGCGCTGGAAGAGCACTCCGATGTGACCGGTGCCTACATATACGCCACTACCAGCACCGACAGCTACGACGAAAAGGCCGAGGGACTGATGGGCGAGTACCAAATGGTCGGCTCGCGCCTGCGTCCGCTGATGGCCCGCTTGGCCGAGTGGTTCCACTCGCTCGGAGTCGGCCCGCTGGCCAAGGTCAGCGAGGAAGTCGCGCAACACGTCGGCCCACTGACCAAACTGGCGGCCCGCGCCGAGCGCCAGATGAGTGAAGCCGAGGAGGGCCTCTACGGCGAGTTGGTCAATACCGGCTCATCGGCGTGGTCGCAACTGCACAGCACCGTGACCTCGCAGATGACCGCACCGGTCGCTATGCCCGACGGCACCGTGTCCGACCTGCCAATGGCTGCGATCCGTGGCCTGGCGTCACACGCCGACAGCGCAGTGCGAAAGGCCGCCTACGACGCCGAGCAGGCCATCTGGCCCACCGTTGCACCCGTGTGCGCGGCGGCGATGAACAGCGTCAAGGGCGAGGCCAATGTGCTCAACCGTCGCCGTGGTTGGCCGTCGCCGCTCGACGCATCGCTCTTCGCCAACAATGTCAGCCGCGCGACGTTCGACGCGATGCAGCAGGCCATCACCGACTCGCTGCCCGACTTCCGCCGCTGGATGCGCATCAAGGCGGGGCTGCATGGCCACGCAACGCTGAACGGCCACGACGGCTCACTGCCCTGGCACGACATGATGGCGCCCCTGCCATTCGCACCCGCAGAGATCTCGTGGGATGAAGGCTCGGCGATCGTCCGCAATGCGTTCGGCTCGTACGGCGGCAGCCTGGCCGGCTTGCTCGACCGGGCGTTGAAGGAACAGTGGATCGACGCAGGCCCGCGCCCGGGCAAGCGCGGCGGTGCATTCTGCATGCCGTTCGTCGGCGACCGTTCGCTGGTCTTCCTGAACTGGAGTGGCAGCGTCGACTCGGCACAGACCACCGCCCACGAACTCGGCCACGCCTACCACAACACACAACTCGCCCATCGCACCCCGCTGCAGCGCGCGCTGCCGCTGGCTCTTGCCGAGACGGCCAGTATCTTCTGCGAGACGCTGGTGGTGGAGGAAGGCCTGCAGCGCCTGCAGGGCCGCGACCAGCTTGCGCTGCTCGACGTCGACCTGCAGGGGTCGACCCAGGTGGTGGTGGATATCCGCAGCCGCTTCCTGTTCGAGACAGAGGTGTTCGCACGCCGCCAGCGGCGCACACTGGGTGTCAGCGAGCTCAACGAGCTGATGTTGCAGGCGCAGGCCGACGCCTACGGCGATGGCCTCACGCAGAGCACCGCCCACCCCTACATGTGGGCCGTCAAGCCGCACTACTACGGCTCGCACTTCTACAACTGGCCGTACACCTACGGCCTGCTGTTCGGCCTTGGCCTTTTCGCCCAGTACCGCCAGGACCCACAGGCGTTCAGCGCGCACTACGACGATGCGCTCTCGCGCGCCGGCATGAACACCGCCGAGGAGCTCGGCCAGGTGTTCGGTTTCGACGTCACCGACGGTGCGTTCTGGACGGCAAGCCTCGACGTCATCCGCCAGCGCATCGCCAGCTACGAAACGCTCGCCGCCGAGGTCGTGTGAGCACCACGCTCTACACCCCCGATCGTCACGAGCTCGCCGCACTCCTTGCCGGTGAGCCTCGCTATCGGTTGGATCAGGTGTGGGACGGGTTGTACACGCAGCTGGCCGCGCCGGCGGAGATCAGCAACGTGCCCAAGGCGCTGCGCGAGCGGCTGGCTGCCGATCTGCCGATCTCGCTCACCGAGGTGACGCGGCAGATCAACGACAACGGCGACACCGTCAAGTTCCTGTGGGAACTGCACGATGGCAGCCGCATCGAGACCGTCCTGATGGTGTACCCCGACCGTGTGACCGTGTGCGTCAGCAGCCAGGCCGGCTGTGCGATGGGCTGCGGCTTTTGCGCCACGGGCCAGGCAGGTTTCACCCGCCAGCTCACTGTCGGCGAGATCGTGGAGCAGGTGGTGGTTGCTGCCCGCGAAGCGCGCTCGATGGACCGACGCCTGGCCAACGTGGTGTTCATGGGCATGGGCGAACCAATGGCCAACGAGGGTGCAGTGTGGGGTTCGGTCGAGCGACTGCATGGCGCCATCGGGCTGTCTGCCCGCCACATCACCATCAGCACCGTCGGCCTCATTCCCGGCATCCGCAAGCTCACCGAACGGCCGCTGCCGGTCAACCTCGCAGTGTCGCTCCACGCAGCCAACGACACGTTGCGCGACGAGTTGGTACCGATCAACAAGCGGTATCCGCTGGACGACCTGATGCGCGCATGCGCCGACTATCTGGAGGCCAAGGGCCGCCGGCTCAGCTTCGAGTGGGCGATGATCGAAGGGACCAACGACCGCGATTCCGATGCTGCCGAACTGGCCAAGCTCTGTCGGCGCTTCCGGTTGCCGGCCCACGTCAACTTGATCCCGCTCAACCCGACGCCGGGCTACCCCACCATCGGTTCGTCGAAGACTCGCGTGGCACAGTTCCACACGCTGCTCACCGACCTCGGGGTGAACGCCACCGTGCGCCGCAACCGGGGCACCGACATCGACGCCGCCTGTGGTCAGCTGGCAGCAGGCCAGCCAGTCGCCATGCGCCGTAAACCTGCTACTGACTAATCGACAGCCAAATACTTCGGGTTGGCGACAGCCAGCTTGTCGCGCACGTCCGCGAGTACCAGTTCTCGAACCTCATCGAGACGGTCATCGAAGGCACCGTCACGAATCCGCGTCGCCAGTTCCGCGTCGTCCGCACACCCGAGTTGGGCAAGGCGGGCGGCATGGGCGGCTGCCTGGCCCTGTCCCAGTCGAAGTTCGCGCTCGACCATTGCGAGCACGTTGACGGCGACGCGGGTGTGGAACTGCAGGCGACCGGTCGTGCCCGTCAGTACGTCGCGCTCCAACCACTCGCGAACCGACTCGACGAGCTGCTCCGCCGACGGTGTGTCATGCAGGTTGCCGTTGTCGTGAAGAGTCACCAGCGTCCCTCCAAGGCCAGAAACAGGTCGTACTCGTTCTCACACACACGGCGACCGATGGCGGCCAGTTCATGGCTGCGGGCTGCACCGGTGAGGTGCGTGTTGGCCTGGCCGATGCACATGATCCCCCACTTCAGGGTGCCCATCACTTCCCACCACCGGACCACGTTGGGGTCGACGGCTCCCCCGCCCGCCGCCTCGTACGCGCGGAACAGTTGGTCGTACTCGCCGACTCCGGCAACCGGCAATCCGGAGCCGAACCGCCAGGCCCTCACGCACAGCCAACCGAGGTCTTCCATCGGGTCTCCGAGGTGCGCCAGCTCCCAGTCGAGAACGGCACGCAGGCCTTCCTGCCCGACGATGACGTTGCCCAACCGAAAGTCGCCGTGCACCAGAACGGGCGGCCGCGCCGCCGGCCGATTCGCTTCCAACCACTTGAACACCAGCTCGAAGGTGGGATGCGGCTGACCCAGCAGGTCCAGCACTTCGCGGTATTGCTTGACCTGGTCGAGCAGTGGCAGCGCAGCCAGACCATCGGTCACGACTGCATGTACCTGCGCCAGCGCCGCACCGAGTTGCGCCGGCAGCACTTCGCGGGCGTGGGCGAACTGCTCATCACGCAGGATCTTGCGGGCGATCGTCTCGCCGTCGACGGCCGTCATGATCATGAACGCGCTACCCAACGCCGACGGGTCCGACGACGACGCAACCAGTTGCGCGACCGGTGCGCCTGCGACGCCCACTGCGCGCAACACCATTGCCTCGATGCCCATATCGCGCACATCACCACTGCGTTGACGCTGCAGGATCAGCTGCCGGTCATCGGACACGAAACGGAACGTGTCGCGCGAGGCACCTCCACTGAGCCGAACTACGTCGGTGACAACCTCCGCCGACAGCACATCGGCCAGCGCCGAAGCCAAATCGTTCGACGCCACATCAGCCATTTCGTCAGCCTTGCCGATGGGCAACCGGGTGCCCGAACCGAGCGTCAGCAGTGAGCGCGCACGGTCGGGTACGGGTTCACCGCGGCGCCACCGGCTGGGTGGATCTCGAAGTGAAGGTGCGGCACGCTGAAGCGAGCATTGCCGGTCTGGCCCATGTAGGCCATGACATCGCCGGCCTGCACCGCACCCAACTTGCCGTAGTGGTCGAGGTGCCCATAGAAATAGCGGTTGCCATCGGCACCCACCAGGGACAACACATTGCCGCCCAGCTCCGCGCTGCGTGCCGTCGCGACGCCATCCACGACAGCCAGAATCGGCACACCGATTGGCCCGATCATGTCGACACCCTCGTGACGACGCCCACCACTGCGGGGAGCGCCCCAGGTGTCGCCAAACGCGACAGCCGAGTCGCCAGTCGGGCATACCCAATCGACCCCGCCGTAGTCGTTGCCACCGGCACCCCCAGGGCGGCCGCCTGCGCCACCGGCACCGGTCTGCCCACCGCTGCCGGCAACGCTGGGTTGCGTGGTCTGCGGTGCACCGCTGCCACCGTCGACATCGGTCGCGCCGTCGGCGCTCTCCGGGGACACCGGCGCCGGCTCCTGCTCGGCTGCGGCAGCAGCGCGAGCACGCTCCTCAGCCTGCAGCGCCTTCCTGACCGCTTCGTCCTTGAGTCGTTCGGCCTCCACCTCTTTGAGCTGCTCGACTTCGGCCGTGGCCTGGTCGCGAAGGGTGGCGGCAGTGGCCTTTTGCTGCTCGGTCTCATCGCGTTTGTCGCCGAGCGCTTGCTGCTGCTTGGACAGCTGGCGGTTCAGTGACTCGAACAGATCGAAGTCGCGCGCGGAGGTATCGGTGATGACCTCCGACAGCGCTTCCAGTTGCATCTGCTCCTCGGGGGTCGCGAACCCATTGAGCAGCGGTGATGTCGTGGTATCCGAGCGTGTGAAGCGATTGATGGCAACTCGCTGCACCTTCTCTTGCAACGCCGCCACCTGACCCTCCAGGTCGGCTACCTCGGCCTCCAGGCCCTGTGCTTCGATACCAAGCGAATCCAGCGTGGACTCGGCGTTGAAGTACGCATCGGCTGCGGCGTTTGCCTGTTCGCGCGCGTCGGCAATCTCTTTCGCCGCTTGCTCGGCGGCCGTGTCGTCGGCACGCACCACGTGGCCGGGCATGACAGGGACCAGCACGCACAGGCCAACGAGGAAGACCATGGCGCGTCGCATCATCCGCAAGGCTACCGGCGTCAGCACTTTCGTTTCAGTCACCCCACCCCAGCTCTCTTTCGTGGTGCCGTGCACGTATCGTCATCGGCTGTATGGCCGCTGTTCTGAATCTGTCCGGTGTGACCTTCGTCCGTGACGGCCGCGCCATCCTGGCTCCGCTGACCTGGGAGGTCGCCGCCGACGAGCGGTGGTTGATCCTCGGCGCAAACGGCTCTGGCAAGACCACGCTGATGCGGATCGCCTCGATGTACGAGCACCCTTCGGCGGGAACAGTCGACCTACTGGGCGAACGGTTGGGCCGTACCGATGTGCGTCAGCTTCGCCGGCGGGTCGGCTATCTGTCTGCATCGCTGGCTGCCCAGCTGCGCCCTGAGCTGCGCTGCCTCGACGTCGTGATGACCGCCAAGTTCGCGGCGCTAGAGCCCTGGTGGCACCGCTACACCACCGACGACGAGGCCCGCGCGGCGCAATGCCTCGAGCGCATGGGTGTGGCGTGGACGGCACAGAAGTCGCTGGGCACCGTCTCCTCCGGCGAACAACAGCGGGTGCTGTTGGCTCGCACCCTGATGAACGAACCCGGCATCGTCCTGCTCGACGAACCCAGTGCGCGACTCGACCTCGGTGGTCGCGAACACCTTGTGCAGGCACTCAGCGAGCTCACGCTCGACCCTGGCGCACCACCGCTGCTGCTGGTCACCCATCACCTCGACGAAGTGCCGCCCGGGATGACCCATGTCCTGATGCTGCGCGACGGCATTGCAATCGCCAAGGGCCCGTTGGAGCGCACGCTGACGAGCGATGCGCTGAGCGAGTGCTTCGGGCTGCCGCTGCAGCTGGAGCGGCGCGCCGATGGCCGTTTCAGTGCGTGGAACGCACCAGCTCGGTAAGTCGCTTGCGGCCGTTCGTGATCTGATCGGCCAGCACCCGTTCCAACACACCAGCGGTCCACAGCGCACCGCCGTAATGGAGATGCATGTGCAACACGCTGGTGCCGTCGTCTTCCAAGACCTCAGCGCGCAGCACCCACGGGCTGTGTGTACGGCCGTCTGCCTCGGCCCGCTCGAACACCACGCGATGCGCAGCGGGGTCGTGAACGGTGCGGCGCATTCGAAGGCGTTTGCTGCGAGCGAACGGCCCGACTCGAGCGCGTAGTTCCACATGCCACGCCGGCTCACCAGTTCCCGACGGCTCGACGCGATGCAGCAGGTCCATCCACAGCGGGTACTGCGCGAGGTCGTTCACGTAAGCGAACAGCTGGTCGGCGCCACAGGGAGCGTCGAGCGTCGCGTGGACATCCATGGATTGCAGTATCGCCGATTGATGACGGATCGCTCACAGATTCATCACACCCTGCACCCAGAGTGAAGCCATCACCCCCCGCCTTGGCGGACAAGTCAAAGGACACACACCATGCAACAGCGCAACAAGCTCATCGTCGGGTTCACCACCATCGTGCTCAGCGGAACGCTCGCCTTCGGGGCAATTGCTTTTGCCGCGGGCGAGGGCGACGCCGGCGGCGGCCGCAAGCAACTCACCACTGAGGAGAAGTGCGACAAGATCGACGAAGTCCAGGCCCGTGCGGGCGAGATTCAGGGTCGGATCGCCGAGCGCATCCCGATGCTGGAGGAACGCCGCGCAGAGGCCGAGGCCAACGGTGACACCGATCGTGTCGCGCAGATCGACCGTCGCCTTGCCCGCCTGGAGAAGATCAGCGCTCGTCTGACCGAGCGCCTGGCCAAGGTCGAAACCTGGGCCGCCACCAACTGCGTCGCTTAGATCGGCGGCTGATCTCGCTTGCCGAACGCCCGGGACAACAGCGGGCTGCGGGCGGTCAGCAATCCATCGAGGTCGTCGCGCTGGTCGAACACCGGCTTCCACGGAGCCGGCGCCTCGGTGGGATCCTGCGGCGCATCGACAACGACCGCCGCCACTGTTTCGTCGACAGCTTGTGCAACAACACGCTCGGGATCGGTCAGCGAGAGCTGGCCGGTCCCGTCGCGCGACGCGTGCGAACGGTGGCGTCGTACTCGCGGCGCGGCGGAAGGGGCCGCCTCGCGGGTCTTGAACAGGCGCGGCACCGGCTCACGGCGATCGTCCAGCATCCAACCCAGCGGCACGACCATGGCGTCGGCGTGCCGGCGGCACAGCACACCCGCGCGATATGACTGTGCGCCGTCGAGAGACTCGATCCAGACGACGAGGTGTTCGGCGTCAATGCCGTACATCACCTCCGCTGGCTGCGAACAGCCAGGTCGTTCACACAATCGCGCCATATGTCGAAACTACTCGTCCTACCCGCTCCACATGAGACAAGCGCCCATAAACGCATAGTCCCCCGGTGCGAGTGCCACGCCACCAGTACGAGTACTGCGCCAACATGCGAGTGGGTACTCGCATCCCGGGGTGCGAGTGAGCACTCGAAGAACACCGCACACTCACACTGGTGGCGTGGCACTCGCAGTGGTGTCGTGGGACCCGAAAACGACGAAGGCCCCGCCGGAGCGGGGCCTTGCGAGTGGGCGATACGGGGCTCGAACCCATGACCTCTACGGTGTGAACGTAGCGCTCTAGCCGACTGAGCTAATCGCCCTCAATGGCACGGCAAGGCTAGCAGCCAACGACTCGCTGACAACCGCCGAGCAGGGCCGAAACTGCCCGTGGAAGTGGCACCTTCCACCGCCCAAGGGTGAGTAGGGGCGCCGGTTTCGTCACCACTACCCGCCCACGGGCGGAGAAGGGTGACAGGGCTCGCTAGTCGAGCAGTAGGCAGGCGGTGCCCAAGCCTTGACGATCGCGGTGGGGCTCGGTGCCATCGGGGCAGCGTTCGTTCAAGGTCAGCAGCACCGCTACGGTTGCATCGTGTGGGTCGGTGCAGAGGCGCTCGGCAGCGTCACCGTTGGCTTCGATGATCACGCAATCACCAGGGTTCAGCACGTTGTCCACCTTCGGTGGCACCGGGTCGCCGGCAGTCACTACACCCAACACCACCAGCGCGATACCGCCTGCCGCCATCCACGCCATCAGTCGCCACGGGAAGCGCGGTGGGTCCTGATAGCGAGCGAGCGGGTTCTGACGTGGCTCGATGAACTCGGGAGCCTCGCTCCCCCGTGCCGCCCTTGCCGCCTCCGGGTGATGCAGCGAGAGGTCGTACGCCCGCCGTCGCTGCGGATCACCCACCACCCGCCACGCCTCATTGATGGCCGCCATCTGCACCGCGCTCGACTCGCCGTGCGTGTCTGGATGATTGGCCCGAGCGGCGCGGCGGTACGCAGCCCGAATCTCGTCGAAGGGCGCGTTGCGAACCACACCGAGTGTGTCGTAGTGCGTGTTCTTCGATGCGCCGTTCGTGTTGATGGTCAGCTCGACGATTCGTTCGCGACGCGGCCGCCGCTGCGCCAGTACACGCCCGATTCGCGATCGAGAAAGCCCTCATCGACCAGATAGCGGCGTAGTGCTGCCGTGTCGGCGTGCTGCTGGCTGAGCGTCAAGTTGACCATCGCCTCGCTGTAGTGCGCACCCGGCTCGAAGAGCTGCGCCAGCCAGTTCAGGATCACCAACCGTTTGCCGGGCGACGACGGAATGGACTGCAGCCGCCCGTCGACCACGAACGCATTCATCACCTTGCGATCGGCGGACGGCAGCGCGTCGTGTTCGCTCACCGACGGACGGGCCAGGGCCGCTCGAGCCGCCTGCTGAAACACATCAGCAGCAATCGTCAGCCGGCCACCGTCGACGGTGATCACGCCGACGTCCACGAGCTTGCCCAATGCCTTACCCACCTGCGCGACCGAGAGCCCGCTGACCGTTGCGACATCGGCGACGTGCGCGGCACCAAGTTGCACCGCTGCGAACACGGACCGGCGATCCGAGTCGGCGAGTGCGCCAGCAATCACACCGGCGGAAACCGCGACCGACTCGCGAATGCTCATCGGTGGTCAGTACCCAAGCTCGAAATGGATCGGCCCGATCAACGGCTCGCCCGCTGCGAAACGGCGAATGTTCGCGGTGATTCGTTCGGAGAGCAACGGGATGGCCATCTCCGGCGTGTTGCCGACGTGCGGGGTGATGATGCAGTTCGGCAGCGACCACAGGGGATGGTCGGCCGGCAGCGGTTCGGGATCGGTGACGTCGAGGGCAGCACCGCCGACGATGCCGTTCTGCAGAGCCCACACCAGATCGTCGGTGACGATGTGCCGACCGCGGGCAACGTTGACGATCCACGCGTGTGGCGACATCTGCTCCAGCTCGGAGCGGGAAATCATTCCCTCCGTTTCGGGGGTCAATGCCAATGCGAGGAACACCACGTCGGCCCCGGCCAACGCATCGACGTAGCGGTCAGGCTCCAGAACATCGTCGGCGCCCTCCATGTCGGCGACACGATTGCGCACGACCGTCACATGGCAGTCGAATGGGGCGAGCAGCCGTAGCAGGTGCTCGGCAATGCCGCCACCGCCGAGGATGGTGACGTTGGCGCCAATCAGGTTGCGGCCGTGCGGGCGCTGCCACTGGGTGGCCCGCACGTAGGTGCCGAGGTGTCGCAGACCAGCCAACGCCAGCGTCAGCGCCAGCTCCGCGACCGGCTCGGCATAGACGCCCTTGCCGCACGTCCACACGCGCTCATCGTCGACGAGGTCGACGAACGTCTCGATGCCAGCGAACGGCAACTGCACCCACGCAAGGCCGGGCACGTCGTGGAGTGCGTGGCGCAACGCCTCGGGATCGCGCGGCGCGCCCCACACCAGTGCCTCTGCCTCGGCCAAAGGCACCAGTTGACCGCCGCCTGCCGTGATGGCATCGGCCATCCAGGTGGGCGCACCCTGGGGCGCAAGAGCCACTCGAGGTGCGGAACTAGTTGGCATGGTGATGAGCAGGCATGGTGGTGAAAGGCTATCCGTCGCCCACAATTCGGGCAGCGACGTTTTCTCCACTCTCCAGGGCGCCCTCCATGTACCCGGTGCAGTCCGCGACGTGTTCGCCGGCCAGATGGACCCTGCCCCACGGTTCGCGCAGCACTCGCCAATGCGCCGTCACCTGCCCGGGTTGGTATACCGCATAAGAACCGCCGAAGCGAGGCTCGTTGCTCCACGCGCGTGAGAAACCGTCCATCGGTGCGTCGGCGAGGTGATGCATGGCCTTCATCTCGCTAGCGGCCAATGTGAGACGATCGACCTCGGACAGCCGAGCCCACTCGCGGCCACCATCGCCGCCGCAATACGCCATCAGCACACCAGGTTCGCCCGGCTGGTCGATCGTGGACTCGTACACCCGCTGCGCTCGCCCGGCGGTGGTCGCATAGCCCGCCGGCCACCCCCTGCGCGGCCACTGCACTGCAGTCTTGGTGACGGTGCCGTAACCCAACTCGTCGATGGCCGCACGCAGCGCAGTTGGCGGTGCCGTGTGAAAGGCCACCTTGCGCAGCGGTACCAGCGAACACGCCACCACCAGGTGGTCGGCGCGAAGTGCGCGCCGGTCGGTCGACACGACCACACCATCGGCGTCTTGCTCGATGCCCACCAGGTGCTCACCGAAGGTCAGCACGGCCCGCAGTGGGGCGGCCATGCCTTCGGCAACCGCGCTGAAACCGCCGGCCACACGATGCGACTTCACCGTGACGCCGCGGCTGTGCAGCGCGTGATACGCCCGCTGCTGCGCTACGAACAGCAACGACACGCGCCCCGGCTCCTCGGCGAACTCGCCCTGCGAGTCGCGCGACTTGAACAGCCGTGCCAGCTCGCCAAGCTGTGTGAGGTCCGCAACATCGGCGAGCGACTGCGCATCCAGCGTCGCTGCCTCGGGGTGCAGCCAAGGACGAGACGGGTCGGTGATGCCCCCCGCCGCTGCCTCCACGATGCGATCGAACTCATCGAGCTCGTCGTACACGCCGGGCTCGGCGGCGCGAACCTGTTCGGGCCCCAGCAACTCTCCGTTGCGATGAATCCAGCGACGGATCGTGGTCCATTGCTCGCCCGCACCCAGCCGCTCTATGCCGAAGCGATCCAGCTGCTGTAGCAGCCGAGCGTGTATCGAGTCGATCCACTCTGCTCCGCTCTCCGCCACCTGCCCAGCGCCAAAGGTTGTCCACACCGACCGCACGCGGCCTCCAGGCCGATGCCCGCCCTCGATCAATGTGACGTCACACCCAGCTGCCTGCAACACCTCGGTAGCGCGCAAACCCGCAAGGCCAGCACCTACAACAACAACTCGCATGAGTGCGGATCAGCTACCCGTGAGGGTGGCGGCAATCTTCGACGAGTCGTCGCCGCTGCGACGCAAAATGAGGACGGCACCGACCAGCGCGGCCAACGTGATACCGAGCAGCAGCGTGGCCATCGCGGCGACGTCGGGCTTCATGACCGTGCGCGCCAAGCCGAACACGTACGTGGGGAACGTGTTGGCCCCCTCGCCGCGGACGAAGTCGCTGATGATGACGTTGTCGAGTGCGAACGTGAACGCGAGCAGGCCGCCGGCGAGGACAGCCGGCGAGATGAGCGGCAGGGTGATCTGACGGAACGCGGTGAGCGGGGTCGCGAAGAGATCGGCTGCAGCTTGCTCGAGGCTCTCGTCCATGCCCTGCATACGTGCGCGCACGATCAGCGTGACCACAGCTGCGGAGAAGATGGACTGACCGATGAACAGCGGGAACATTCCTTCCCGGAAGATGCCGCCGAACCACACGAACTGCAGCTGCATGCCGGTGGCGTCGACGATCTCGGGCGTGGTGAGCACGAGCAGCAGCAGCGCCATGAATGCAACGGTCCAGCGGCCCGGCCGCCGGGCGAGCGCAATGCCGGCCAGCGTGCCGATGACGACCGAGATGACGGCGGCCACGGCGGCGGCGATGAACGAGGTTTTCACGGCGCTCGTCATCTGCGTGTTGTCCCACATCTCGCCGTACCAGCGGGTGCTGAAGCTGCTCCAGACCTCAAGTGCACGGTTGTCGTTGAACGAGTGGGCGACGATGAACGCGATGGGGATGTACAGGAAGACCATGGTGGCGACCGACCACACCGCGAGCGCTGCCGTGTCGAGCGGTCGTGGCAGCAGTGCGAGCACCGCGACGCCGCCGACAATCAGCCCGAGGATCACGACCACCGGCACGAACGAGTCGGCAGCGACGATGGAGTTCAAGGAACCGATCGAGCCGCCGGTGGCGAACACGCCGACTACCAGCGCTACCAGCGCAATGAGTGCCGCACCGAGCACGCTGACCTGACGCCCGATCACGCGCAGCAGGGTTCCGACCAAGGCCCCGAGCCCGAGCACGCCGAGGATGCCGACGACGAGGATGACCGCGAGCGCCGCGCCCAGCGCCGGGTTCTGTGCCTGCGTGAACTGCGAGGCGACCAGGTTGCCGGGCATGTTGCCCTTGGCGCCGCCGAGCAGGTTGGCAGTGATGTAGTCGCCGGCGAGTGGCACGAATACCAGCACGACACCGGCGATGATGCCGGGTCGCGCCAGGGGCAGCGTGATCTGCGTGAACGTGCGGAGACGGCCGGCGAACAGATCTTTGCTCGCTTCGCGGTGCGCCGGATCGAGCCGATCGAGTGCCACGAACAACGGGAAGATCATCAACGGCAGGTAGTTGTACACAACGCCGATCTGCACCCCCATCCGGCTGTTGAGTACGTCGAGTCGAGTGGAGATGATGCCCCAGTCGACCAGCGTGTTGGAGATGAGACCCTTCGGCGCCAGCACAATGCGCCATGCCAACGTGCGGATGAGGAAGTTGGTGAAGAACGGGATGGCGAGCAGCCCGAGCACGAGTCCTTTGCGGGAGTGCATCTTGATGGCGAGCATGTACGCGAGTGGAAACGCGATGATGAGGCACAGTGCCGTGCCGAGCACGGTGGTGCGCATGCCCTGCACGAGCACCTTGAAGAAGGTGCCGTCGAGCCCGCCGTCGAGCGCCTCGCGGTAGTTGCCGAAGCTGAGGTCGGAGTAGCTGACCCGGCCCGCTGAGTTCGGCAGCTTTGAGCCGAAGCTGGCAGCGATGACGAGCACGACGGGCACCACGAAGAACACCGCCCACCACGCCCACGCCGGGATGGCGAGGATGAAGCTTGGCCACCGCAGTCGGCGGGCGGGCGGGTTCTCTGTGGTGACCATCGCAACGCTCATCGGATCAGCCGCCTGCCGCGGCCTTCACCTTGTTGTAGATCTCGACCACCCGGTCCTGGTTGTCGAGCGAACCGGCGCGCATGCGCGACACCTCTTCCGGGGTGAAGTACACCATGTCGAGGAACGGCGTATCGGCGGGCAGTGCCTCTCTCGAGCCGAGGACGCCAGTGTTGTAGCCGTGGAACTGGATGTCCTTTGCCGAGTTGGCAGGATCGAGGATGAAGTCGATGAAGGCGTAGCAGGCATCTTTGTTGGCGGCGCCGGCGAGGATGCACCAGTTGTCCATCCAGAGCTCGGTCTCGGGCGCACCGACAACCTGGTAGCTGTAGGTCTCCGGGTCGTCGCCGGCGGCCACCACCGCGTTGAGGCCCTGACGGGCATCGCCGTTCCAGACCTGCGACAGCAAATAGTTGCCTTGCGTCAGGTTGATGCCTGGATACGCATCGAACGCCTTGATGTGGGTGGCGAACTCGTCGACCAGAAACGCCTCACAGGCGGCGAGTTCGTCTTCGTTGGTGGTGTTCCAGTCGATGCCGTTGGCCCAGAAGTACACGCCGCACAGGTTCGGGGCTGAGTCGACGATGGAGGTCTGTCCGCTCGCCTCGTTCATGGCGACATCGATGAAGTCGGCCCACGTGGTGATCTCGCGAGTGATGACCGACTTGTCGTAGATCCAGCCGGTGCTGCCCCAGTTCTTGCACACCGAGTGTTTGTTGCCCGCGTCCCAGGCCTGGTCGGCGTATGCCGGGTCGAGGTTCTTGAAGTTGGGGATGCGAGTGAGGTCGAGCTCCTCGAGCAGGCCTTCGCCGACCATCTGCGGGATGTAGACACCGGTCGGGCACACCATGTCGAAGCCGGCATTGCCACCCGCAGACACCAGCTTCTGAATGGCTTCCACGTTGGAGTTGAAGATGGTGATCTCGATGTTGCCGAACTTGGCCATCAGATCGGGGTCGTCGTACTCGGCCCAGGTGAACAGCTTGAACGAGTCGGCACTGCCGCCGCCACCACCCGTGCCGTCACTGCCGCCGCCACTGCTGGAGTCGTCGCCACATGCCGCTAGGAACGCGGCCAACGCCACCGATCCACCGGCGATTCCGAACACCTGACGCCGGCTGAACTCGCCGGCCATCCGCTTGGCGGTACCTGAATCCATGAGCACGCGGAGCGTGTCGTCTCTTCCTGACATCCTTGGGTTCCTCCCCTGTTGTGACTTCACGATTCGTCGCCGCTCGGATGCAGCGACGCTTCCGAGAGCACGATTCCGGCCTGTCGGTCGGAGAACTGATACACGTCGTCGGCAGCCCACGTGGCCCACACGTCGTCGCCGACATCGAGCCGCGCACCTCCGGCTCTAGGGGCCAGCACCACGATCTCGCGACCCTTCGCGTGCACGATGTACTGCAGGGTGTCGCCGAAGTGAGCGACGCTCGCCAGCCGTCCGTTGACTGCATTGGTCTCGGTGCCCGGGTCGGCGGTGACGAGGCGGAAGCACTCCGGTCGCACCGCGGCGAGGGCGCCGGCGCCGACCGCGAGCGTCTCCTCTGGTCGCGACACACGAAAGACGGTGCCGTCGTCGGCGACGACGCCGTCGGAGGTGGCCGAACCCTGCCAGAAGTTGTTGCGACCAATGAAGCCGGCCACGAAAGCCGATGACGGGTGCTCGTAGACAGTCTCGGGATCAGAGAGCTGCTCGACGTGACCATCGAGCATGATCGCGATGCGATCGCTCATGCTCATGGCCTCTTCCTGGTCGTGGGTGACGAAGATGAACGTGATGCCCAACTGGCTCTGCAGCAGCTTCAGCTCGATCTGCATCTCTTCGCGCAGCTTGCGGTCGAGTGCGCCGAGCGGCTCGTCGAGCAGCAGCACGCTGGGCCGGTTGACAAGGGCGCGAGCGACGGCGACACGCTGCTGCTGGCCACCGCTGAGCTGCTTGGGCTTGCGGGCTCCAAGGTGGCCCATCTTGACCATGTCGAGCGCTTCGGCGACGCGGGCAGCGATCTCGGACTTGGGCACCTTGCGCTGCTTGAGCCCATAGGCGACGTTCTCGGCGACATCCATGTGGGGGAACAGCGCATAGCTCTGAAAGACCGTGTTGACGTCGCGCTTGTACGGGGGAATGCCTTGCACGTATTGACCGCTGATGCGAATGAACCCCTCGTCGGGCTGCTCGAAACCAGCGAGCATGCGCAAGGTGGTGGTCTTTCCGCAGCCCGACGGGCCGAGCAGCGAGAGGAACTCACCGGGCTTCACCGACAGGTTCAAACCATCGACCGCCACCATCGACCCGAAGCGCTTGGTGACGTTCTGCAGCTCGACGGAGCCTCGCTCACCCTTCTCATCGCTGCTGACCGACATTGATGTCGTGTCCGTCACGCTGTCTCCCCCGAGAAATCAAGGTGGGCGACTTGCCCACGTCTACCCTGCCACACACGACCTCGGTTGGAGGTCGCGGCCATGCCGTTCGATGCCATGTCCTTCGGGGGCAAAGTGTAGGCACATCCGGCCAGCTGCTCGTGAATCAGATCGGTCCGCATCAGTGGCTTACCGTGTCATGGACAGCAGCCAACGCGCAAGGAAACCGTTGATGAACAGCGTGCGCGCCACGGAACACCTTGCGAAATGAGTCGCTGAGGGCCAGTATCCGTAGCGATGGATCGAACGGGAACACAGATCGACGAGACAGATCGGGCGATCATCGAAGAGTTGCAGCGCGACGGCAGGGTGCCCTACACGCGGCTCGGCGCGGCTGTCGGCCTGTCCGAAGCTGCAGCGCGCCAGCGTGTGCAGCGGCTGATCGACTCGGGAGTGATGCAGGTGGTCGCGGTGACAAACCCGCTGTCGCACGGCAAGCGCCGAATGGCCATGATCGGCGTGCGGACGGAAGGCCCTACCGACGACATCGCCAAGACTCTGCAGGCGATGCGCGACATCGACTACCTCGTCGTCAGTGCCGGTTCATTCGACCTGATGGCAGAGGTAGTTGTTGCCGACGATGGCGAGCTGTTGGACCTGACCAACCGCATTCGCGGTGTGAAGGGCGTGCGTAGCACCGAGACCTTCATCTATCTCGATCTGGTGAAGCAGACGTTCACCTGGGGCGCCCACTAGACACGTCAGACGTCAGCTGTCGAGGTTGGCCATGACGTGCTTGATGCGGGTGTAGTCCTCGAGCGCGTACGAGGACAGGTCCTTGCCATAGCCCGACTTCTTGTACCCGCCGTGTGGCATCTCGGCAACCAACGGGATGTGAGTGTTGATCCACACGCAACCGAAATCGAGACGCTTGGCCATTCGCATCGCCCGGCCGAAATCCTTCGTCCACACACTGCTGGCCAGCGCGTACTCGACGCCGTTGGCCCAGCGCAACGCTTCGTCCTCGTCGCTGAACTGCTGCACGGTGATGACCGGGCCAAAGATCTCGTTCTGGATCATCTCGTCGTCCTGGCGCAGGTCGGCGATGACGGTGGGCTGGAAGAAGAAGCCGTCACCACCGACAGCACTACCGCCCGCAACCACGTTGGCGTGTGACGGCGCACGATCGACGAGACCGCTGACGTGTGCCAGCTGATTCGCGTTGTTGACGGGGCCGTAGAGAACTTCTTCATCGTCGGGATTACCGGTGCGAATGCCCTCGGCCTGCTCAGCCAGTGCCGCGACCAGATCCTTGTAGATACCGGGTGATGCGATCACGCGGGTGGCGGCCGTGCAGTCCTGACCGGCATTGAAGTAGCCGGCAATGGCGATGCCCTCTGCTGCGGCGGCGAGGTCGGCATCGTCGAACACGACGACGGGTGCCTTGCCACCGAGCTCCAGGTGTACTCGCTTCAGACTGTGCGAAGCGCCTTCGGCAACCTGCATACCTGCGCGAACCGAACCCGTGATGCTGACCATTGCCGGCGTGTCGTGCAGCACCATTTGGCGGCCCGTATCGCGGTCGCCGCAGATCACGTTGAACACGCCCGCCGGCAGAAACTCAGCGGAGATCTCTGCCAACAGACCGGTGGTCGCCGGCGTCGTGTCGCTGGGCTTGAGGACGACGGTGTTACCGGCCGCGAGCGCAGGAGCGAACTTCCAGACGGCCATCATCATCGGGTAGTTCCATGGGGCCACCTGGGCGCAGACGCCGATGGACTCGCGGCGAATGATGGAGGTCATGTTGCGCATGTACTCGCCGGCGCTCTTGCCTTCGAGATGGCGGGCAGCGGTGGCGAAGAAGCGAATCTGGTCGACCATCGGCGGAATCTCTTCGCTGCGCACGAGGTGAGTCGGCTTGCCACAGTTCTCGACTTCAAGACCGATCAGTTCTTCGGCCCGCGCCTCGACCGCGTCGGCGATGCGGAACAGCGCCAATGAGCGCTCGCTGGGAGTGGTCTCGCGCCAGCTTTCGTAGGCAGTGGCAGCAGCACCCATCGCCGCGTCGACATCAGCCTGGGCCGAGATTGGCGCCGTTGCATAGACCTGACCCGTGACCGGGTTGACCACATTGCTGGTGCGACCATCGGCCGCCTCGACATGCTCACCATTGACGAAGTTCTTGAACGCCTTCACGCTGATCGAATCCTCTGTTGTCGGAACGCCTCGATGCGCTCGAATCAGATGGTAGCCAGTCGGATGCGCACGAGGCGCAGGACCAATGGCGCGATGATGACGCCATGACCAAGACCGCCAAGATTCGCACGTTGGGTGTTCCGAAGGAGATCAAGACACGGGAGTACCGGGTGGCGATGACGCCTGACGGCGTGCGCGAGTTCGAGCGCCATGGCATCGAAGTCTTCGTGGAGACGGGGGCCGGCGAGGGCGCCAGCTTTGGCGACGACGACTACCGAGCGGCCGGCGCCACCATCGTCCGCACGGCTGCCGACGCGTGGGGCCAGGAGATGGTCGTGAAGGTGAAAGAACCCAAGGCGGAAGAGTTCACCTACCTACGCGCCGACCTGACGCTGTTCACTTACCTGCACCTGGCCGCCTACCCAGAGGTGGCGAAGGCGCTCATCGTCGCGGGCACGACGGCATTGGCATACGAGACGGTGCAGCTCACCGGCGGTGCGCTGCCCCTGCTGGCACCGATGAGCGAGGTGGCCGGACGCCTCGCGCCGCAGATGGGCGCCCACTACCTGGAGCGCCACAACGGAGGTCGCGGGGTACTGATGGGCGGCGCACCAGGGGTACAACCGGCAAAAGTGGTGGTGCTGGGCGCCGGCAACGTCGGCTGGAACTCGGCCTGGATTGCCGCCGGCATGGAGGCAGAAGTGGTGCTGTTCGACAAGAACTTGGACCGGTTGCGCTGGGTCGACCAGATCAACAAGGGCCGAATCGTGACGCTCGCCTCCAACCGCGGTGCGCTGGAACGCAATATCGCCGACGCCGATCTGGTCATCGGTGCGGTGCTGGTCGCGGGCGGTCGTGCCCCTGTCGTGGTCACCGAAGACATGGTGCGCACGATGAAGCCGGGGGCCGTCATCGTCGACGTCGCCGTCGACCAGGGTGGCTGCATCGAGACCATCCACGAGACCACCCATGAGGCTCCTGTCTACGAGCTGCACGGCGTACTGCACTACGCCGTCGGCAACATGCCCGGCGCTGTGCCGCACACCAGCACCTACGCGCTCACCAACGCCACGCTCCCCTATCAACTCGACCTCGCAGTCCACGGCGTCGCGGCCGCATGCGCTCGCGACCACGCGCTTGCGCTGGGCCTCAACACCCACAGTGGCCACGTCACCAACGCGCCGGTCGCCGAGTTCTTGGGCACCACCTTCGTCGACCCCGCCACTGCTCTCACCTAGCCACCAGACCTAGCCCTGAGTCCTACACCACCATTACGAGTGCCACGCGGCCAGTCCGAGTGCCACGCGGCCAGTCCGAGTGCCACGCGGCCAGTCCGAGTGCGACGGGTCCATGCGAGTGGGTACTCGCATCCCGGGGTGCGAGTACCCACTCGGATGAACCCGCGAGGCCGCAGCGCGCGTAGCGTTGTGATATGGCCACCTTGGTACACGATCTCGACCTGCCGACGATCTCCCCAAACGACACGACGTTCGACGAGCGGCACGCAAGCAGATTGCAGTTTCCTGACGATGTATGGCTCGCGCGCAGCCTGTTCGGGTTCGGCGTGTGGCGCTATGAGGACGTCACCGCGATCCTGCGCGACAAGCGGTGGCATAGCGCCGTCGGTCGGCTTCCGGAGATGATGGGGGTCACCGACGAACGCTTCCTCCAACGCCAGAACGTCAGCATCCTCTCCGCCGAAGGCGACGTGCATCTCCGTCTCCGACGCCTCGTGGCGCCCGCATTCTCGCCACGTCAGACCGAGCGCCTACGCCCGACCATGCGCGCCGTCATCAACGAGCTCGTCGACCGCGTCGCGCCCACCGGACGCGCCGAGATTGCGGCCGACATCTGCGAGCCGTACCCCATCCCCATCATCTGCGAGCTGCTCGGCGCGCCGAAGAAGGACTGGCAGCTGTTCAGCCGCTGGGCCAACGACATCCTCGAGATCTTCTCCATCGACATGGCCAGCAAGCTGGACCTCATCCTGCGCACGCAAGACGAGCTCGACGAGTACACACGTGCTCTCATCGCCGACCGTCGCGACAAGCCAGCTGACGACCTGCTCACTGACCTCATTGCGATGGAAGAGGCCGGCGACCGGTTGAGCACCGACGAACTGGTGATGATGGTCAACGCGGTCATCATCGGCGGCACCGACACCACACGCAATCAACTCGGCTGCGCGCTCGGTCTCTTTGCTGAGCACCCCGACCAGTGGGCGCTTCTGGCCGATCGACCCGAACTCGCGCAGCGCGCCGTCGAGGAAACGATGCGGTACTTCGGTGCCGTCCGTGGCACCGCACGTTTCGCGAGCGTCGACATCGACTACCGCGATGTGCTTTTCCCGGCCGGCACGTTCATGGGTGTGGGCATCGCCGAAGCGAACCGCGACGTGAAGGTGTTCACGGAGCCAGACGCGTTCGATATCACCTCCCAGAAGAGCGACCAGCCGCAGCTCACGTTCGGCTCCGGCATTCACTACTGCCTCGGCCAATCACTCGCCCGCGCCGAGCTGCAGGAGGCACTTCCGCTGCTCGCTCAGCGGATGCCCAACCTGCGCCTCGACGGCCCCACCGAGTGGAAGCCTGAGGGTGTCGGCATTTTCGGGCCGTCCCGAATGCCGGTCACCTTCGACCCCGGTCACTAGACGGTCGTTGACTCAGCGCGGCTTGCGCCACATCGTCCGCATGTCCGGACCGTTCTTCAGCCGCAGCACGTCGCGTACTTCGAAGCCGAAACGACCGTAGAACGCGACGTTCGATTCCTTCGAGCTCTCCAAGTACATGCCAACTCCTTCATCGTCGGAGCGGTCGACCATCGGCTGCATCAACGCGGCACCGAAGCCTTTGCCCTGATGGGCCGGATCAGTGCCGATGATCTCGAGGTAGTAGTGCGGGAACTCGACTTCGCCGTGGGACTTTTCCATCATTGACAACACGCCGAGGTTCGGGATCAGCCGCAAGCCGTACAGCTTGAGGAACGTCGGCGTGTTCTTCATCACCGTTGTGAACGGAATCTTCCAGTGATCCGGCGGTGCCCAAATTGCCGCCGCCTCGTAGTTCGGTGTCGTGTAGACGTGGCCGTGCGGCAGTTGAATCTTTTGGAATGTTGCGAAGAACGGCTTCACCTTCTCCTGCGGCACCACCTTGCCCCCTAGCAGATACAGCTTCACCGGGTCGTCGTGAAAGGCCTTCGCGAGGGTGGTCGCGATGGCGTCGCTGTCGGTTGGGGTGGCAGGGCGAATCGTCGATGACATACGGTCGCACCCTATGGCAGATGAGATTCAGCTCGGTTACAACAGCGGCTACTGGGGAAGCGGCCCGCCGGCCGGCGCGCTCGACGCGATCAAGGAGGCCGAACGACTGGGCTTCACCTCCGCCTGGACGGCCGAGGCATACGGCAGCGATGCACTGACGCCGCTGGCCTGGTGGGGCGCACACACCGAGTCCATACGACTCGGCACCGCCATCATGCAGATGAGCGCACGTACCCCCGCCGCGACCGCAATGGCGGCAATGACGATGGACCACTTGTCGGACGGTCGTTTCATCCTCGGCCTGGGCGCCAGCGGCCCACAGGTCGTGGAAGGCTGGTACGGCCAGCCGTACCCCAAGCCGTTGGCTCGCACCCGCGAGTACGTGGAGATCGTGCGCGACATCGTTCGCCGCGACGCACCCGTCGACTTCCACGGCGAGTTCTACGACATGCCACTGAAGTCAGGCACGGGGCTGGGCAAGCCGTTGAAGAGCACCATCCACCCGCGACGCAAAGAGATTCCCATCTTCCTCGGCGCTGAAGGCCCCAAGAACGTGGCGCTGGCGGCCGAGATCTGCGACGGCTGGCTGCCGCTGTTCTTCAGCCCGAAGGAGAACGACTTCTACCAGAAGTGTCTGGACGACGGCTTCGCTGCCTCGGGCGACAGCACCAAGAAGGATCGCTTCGAGATCGCCAGCACCGTGTTCATCATCCCAGGTGACGACGCACAGAAGTGCGCCGACTTCGTGCGGCCGTTCCTTGCCCTCTACGCCGGCGGCATGGGCGCCCGCGGCGCCAACTTCCACTTCGAAGTGTTTGCCCGCATGGGCTACGAGGATGTCGCTCTGAAGGTGCAAGAGCTGTATCTGCAGGGCAAGAAGCAGGAAGCTGCCGCCGCCATTCCGCTGGCGATGGTCGAAGACGTGGCCTTGGTCGGGCCGCCCGACAAGATCCGCGCCGAACTCGCCCAATGGCGCGAAACCTGCATCACGACGTTCCTGGTGGGCGGGCCGAAGGAAATGCTGCCGCTCTACGCCGACCTCATCCTCGGGTGAGGACGGGCAGCAGTGCTGTATCGCTGGGGAACACGGGATGCTTCTTTTCGCGGACGGTAACTCCAGTTTCCCCTGCGGGAACGGCAGTTACCGAGCCACGAAAACAACTACCCAGGGTCCTCGGTCGGCCGCAGCCCCGAAACGACCACGCGACCAACGACCCTCGGCTCGAGAGCAGTCAGTACAACCCAGGTGGCGCCCGGCCCGGAGAATCCGCGACGCTGACTCGCTGAACGGCATTACAGCAAGGACAGCCGTTGGCTAGTCGCAGCAGCTGTCGCGCCAACCGCACGACCCACACTTGAAGTGTGCGTGCTCCGCGTGCAGCGAGCCCCCGCACAGGGGGCACTCCGGGTACGTGCCGTAGCGGACACATCGGTCGGTGCTGAAGGAAGTCGCCGTCTCGTCGTGCGTCATGTGCCAAGTGTGACACCGGCCACTCCGCCGTGCGGGGACCGCTTCTCCTAGTCTTGACCCGCCGGTCAAGATGACACCTCCACCCACCGCCCCTCTCTCTCCCGGGCATCGCCCCGGGAGCGCCAGAGCCGCTCTGGCGTACCCCGACTTCCGGCGGATGTGGACGGCGTCGTTCTCCTCCAGCATCGGCACGTGGATGCAGAACGTTGTGCTGCCGCTGTACGTGCTCGACCGCACCGACAGCGCCTCGATGGTCGGCCTGATGGTGTTCGCACAGCTCGGGCCCCTGTTGTTCCTCTCGATTCCCGCGGGTGTCATCGCCGACCGCTTCGACCGGCGCAAGTGGCTGATCGCGATGCAGTTGCTGCAGCTCGCGTTCTCTGCGCTTCTCGCGCCGCTGGTCGCGGCGAATGCGCCCATCTGGTCCATTTTTCTCATGTCGCTCGGTGTCGGGATGGGAAACGCCCTCAACGCTCCCGCCTGGTCGGCCATGTTGCCCACCCTGGTCAGTCGCGAAGACCTCGCTGGCTCGGTGTCGCTGAACTCGGCGATGATCAACGGCTCGCGCGTGATCGGGCCAATAATCGTCGCCATTCTGCGATCGGCGGGCGTCTCGATCTCGCAGATCTTCCTCATCAACGCGGTGACCTACCTCTTCGTCGTCGGCGCGCTGCTGCGCACCAATGTGCCGGTGCCGGACAAGGTTGCGCACGCCGCTGGGTGGCGGCAGCTCACGGCCGGTGTGCAGATCGCTCGCGCCAACAAACCGGTCTGGCGGCTGCTGGTCACGCTGTTCACGTTCTCGTTGCTTTCATTGCCCTACGTCGGACTCTTCGCGGCAGTCGTGCGGCTCAACTTCGGCGTCGCCAAGGGCTCGACGACCTACGAATGGCTGTACGCCACGTGGGGTTTCGGCGCCTGCTTTGGCGGCCTTGCCATCGGCACCGTCTTCGTCGGTCGCGACATTCGTTCGATGATTCGGTATGGGTTCTTCGCATTTGCGATTGCTCTGTCGGCGTTCGCTGCCGTGCGCGCACCGCTCGGCGCATTCCTCGTTGCACCCGTCCTCGGCTTTGCCTACTTTGCAACCACGACCTCGATGAACACTGTGTTGCAGAGTCGGCTTGAGGACCACGAGCGCGGACGCGTCATGGCACTGTGGTTCATGGCGTTCGGCGGCACCGTGCCGTTGGGCAACCTGCTGTTCGCTCCGGTGATCGACGTCATCGGTGCTCGCTGGGTGCTGTTCGGCGGAGCCCTGTGGGCGCTGTACCTGGCGTGGTGGTGCGACATTGCACGCATCGACCGCTCAGCCGAGGAGGGCAGCCGCAACCCGCTCCAGCCCGACCATACGGCTAGCTTTGACGAGCACGGCATCTCCGCCGGCGAGTGAGCCCAGGGCGGCCACCGGGTCGGTAATCGGCGTCACGCCGTAGAGGTCCGTGCCGTACGCCATCAGTTCGATGTCGCGGTGAGCCGCGTACGTCGCAATCGCGCGATGCTCGGCTTCGCTATCGCTGATCTCCGCCATCAGACCCAGCACGGCAACCCGCCGACGTGCTGCCAGGTTGGCCAACGCATCGAGCGCAGCGCGCATGCTGGTGGGGTTGGCGTTGTAGCTGTCGTTGAGAATGATCGCCCCAGCAGCGGTGCGCTGCACGTCCATCCGCGTCGCCGTCAGGCCAACGTCACTGAGCGCGACAGCACCCGCAGCCACCTCGCCGTTCACCGCACCGACGCACGCAAGTGCCGCAGCGGCATTGCTGGCCATGTGCCGCCCGCTGATCGCGAGGCGGACGTCGCACCCTCCCCAGGGCGTGTCGAGGTGGAAACTGGCCCTGGCCATGTCGTCGAGCTGCACCCGACTGACGCGTACATCGGCGTCAGCTGCCTCGCCGTAGAGCAGCACTCGACCGCTACACGCCGCGCTCATCGCCCGCACTCTGGTGTCGTCTGCGTTCAGAATCGCGAGCCCATCACTGGGAAGCGCCTCGATCAACTCTGCCTTCGCCCGGGCAACACCCTCGATACCACCGACCCGATCACTGTGCGCCTCCGCAACCCGCGTGACGACTCCGATAGTCGGTCGAGCAATCTCACAGAGCTCGGTGATCTCACCCAACGCACGCATGCCCATCTCCAGTATCAGGACCTTCGTGCCGTCAGGAGAATTGAGAAGGGTGGTGGGCAGACCCTGTTCGTTGTTGAAGCTGCGCTCGTTGGCCCACGTCGGCATGCTGGCGGCCAGCGCCGCCCACGCAAGGTCCTTGGTGGAGGTTTTGCCGACGGACCCGGTGACGCCGATGACGGGGCCGCCAAACGTGAGTCGTTGCGCGGCGGCCAATGCCATCAGCGCGCGCAATGTGTCTGAGACCTCGATCGCCGTACCGCCCGCGACGTTCACAGCTGCGGCTGGGTGTGAAGTCAGAAATGCAGCGGCTCCCCGCTCGAGTGCCCCGGCGATGAACTCGTGGCCGTCGCGTTCGGCGATCAGTGGCACGAACAACTGTCCCGGCTGGATGCTGCGCGAGTCGAACGAAACGCCGTCGATCTCCACATCAGGCCCCACCAACCTGCCACCGGTAGCAGCAGCGACGGAGTGTGCTCTGAAACGCATAGTCGCACACGGTACCGTCGTGCCGCATGGCTGCCGAAGCATCGACTCCCGACGAGCGCATCAACCTGATCGTGATCTTCGGTGGACAGTCAGCCGAGCACGACGTCAGCTGCACGACTGCGGCGCATGTATTGAAAGCCGCCGACCCGGCGAAGTACCGCATCACGCCCATCGGCATCGCCCGCGACGGCCGGTGGGCCCTGGCCACCGAGGCGCATCAGGCGCTCTCCGCCGGCCCAGATGCGCTGCCCGGCCGCCTCCTCGCCGACGGCGAGATCATCGAACCGACGGTTGCGGTGACACCATCGGGCCTCGGTCGCACCGTGGTCGTGCCGTTGCTGCATGGTCCGCTGGGTGAGGACGGCACAGTGCAGGGCATGCTCGAATTGGCCGGCTTGCCGTACGTTGGCACCGGCGTGTTGGGCTCGGCGGTCGCTATGGACAAGGCGATGGCCAAGCAGATCGCCACCGTGCATGGCATACCTCAGGCGCGTTACCTGGCCTTTCGAGCCGACGAGCTCACGCCTTCGTCGCCCACGCAGATTGCCGAGGAGCTCGGACTTCCTGTGTTCGTCAAGCCCGCCAATATGGGCTCTTCGGTTGGCGTCACCAAAGCCAAGACCATCGAGGCGTTGCGCGATGCCATTGAGATCGCGCTCTCGTACGACGAGTGGATCGTGGTCGAGGAGGCGATTGTCGGGCGCGAGATCGAGGTCGGAGTTCTCGGCAATCTCAATCCGCGCGTCAGCCTCCCCGGTGAGATCGTGCCCGGCGCAGAGTTCTACGACTACGCCGACAAGTACGTGGAGGACGGCTCGCAATCGATCATCCCCGCGCAGCTCACGGCCGAGCGGACCGCCGAGGTGCAAGCGCTGGCGCTGAAGTCGTTTGCTGCTCTGCGCTGCGAAGGTCTGTCGCGAGTGGACTTCTTCTTCGAGGAGGGCGGTCGTGGGTTTCTGCTCAACGAGATCAACACGATGCCCGGCTTCACACCCATCTCGATGTACCCCAAACTGTGGATCGCCAGCGGCCTCAGCTATCGCGACCTGATCGACGAACTTGTGCAGCTGGCAATGGAACGTCACAGTCGCCAGCGCCGCAACACAGCCCGTTGACCACCTTCGAAGACGGCCCGCAGCAGTATCGTTCGCGCATGACTGTTGTCGACGCTGCTCCCGTCTCCCCCGGGTTCGATGCCCACCGTGCCATCCGCGACCTCCGCGAGCTGGCCAGTCGCACTGGCGGCCCGGCCGGGTCACGTCGCCTCTGCTGGACCCCCGAGTGGGCCGAGGCGCGAGCCATGCTGCGCGAGGAGCTGTCCACACTGCCCGTCGTCGTCGAGCAGGACGAGGCAGGCAACCTCTGGGCGTACTTCAAGGGCCAGACAACCGAGACAGTCGTCGTCGGCTCGCACCTCGATTCGGTACCGGCCGGCGGTTGGCTGGACGGTGCCTTGGGCGTACTCGGCGGCTTGGAAGTGCTGCGCTCGCTGGTGGCCTCGCCCACATTGCCGCAGCGGTCGTTCGCACTCGTCGACTGGGCCGACGAAGAGGGTGCGCGCTTCAGCCGCAGCCTGTTCGGCTCGGCCGCGGTGGTCGGCACGCTCGACCTCGACATTCTGCGCGAGCTGAAGGATCGGTGGGGCAACTCGCTGCCCGAGGTGGTTGCCGAGCACGGTGTGCTGATCGATGCGATGGAGGGCGCCCAGGCGCGCCTGGAAGACGTTGTTGCCTATCTCGAGCTGCACATCGAGCAGGGCCCTGTCCTGGAGCACGAAGGGCTGGGCATCGGAACCGTCACGGGCACCGTCGGCATCGAGCGCGAACGGTTGATCTTCAGCGGGCAGGCCGCTCACGCCGGAACGATGCCGATGAGTATGCGCCGCGACTCACTGCGCGCAATGAGCCGCTTCGCACTGGAGTTGGCGGAGGTCGGCAAGCGCCACAACGGGGTCACCACGGTCGGCAGCGTGTCGGCGTGGCCGGGCGTCGTCACTGCCGTGCCAGGCACCACCACGTGCACGATGGACATGCGCCACATAGACGCCGGCGCGTTGGCCGCGATGTTCGGCGAGATGAAAGCTGCGGCAACTGCGGCCGCCGAAGCCGAAGGCTGCACGGTCGAGCTGGAGCACATCTTCCGCATTCCCCCGATGATCTTCGACGCGACGCTGGTGGACAGTGTGCGTCGCGCAGTGAAGGCCGTCGAGGGCCACGAGTTCGAACTGCCCAGCGGCGCGCTGCACGATGCGTCCGAGATGGCGCGCGTGGTGCCGACAGCAATGGTGTTCACGTCGTCCATCGCCGGCCTGTCACACACGAAGGAAGAGGACACTTCCGACGAGCATCTCGCCATGGGTATCACCGCCTTCCACATGGCCGTGATGGAGGCGCTGAATCCTGCTAGCCGAACGACACCGTGACCTCGTTCGAGTTCGAGGCCCCGCTGTGGATCTGGAACGGCGGCAGCGGTACCTCGTGGCACTTCATCACCCTGCCATTCGAGATCACTGACGAGATCGACGAGATGTGCTCCGAGACGAAGAAAGGGTTCGGGTCCGTGCCGGTGTCGGTCACTGTCGGACGCACGACGTGGACCACCTCGATCTTCCCGTCGAAGGAGCAGGAGTCGTTCATCCTCCCGGTGAAGGCCCAGGTCCGCAGAGCGGAAGGCCTCGCAAACGGCACCACGTGCGCAGTCACGCTGGAGTTGCTCGACATCTCCTAGCGAGAAGTCAGGGGGCGAGGGCGGCGCGGAGGAAGCCAAGCAGCTCGGTGCGTAGGCGCCGGAGCTCGGCCGTTGTCGGCGACCAGCCAACGCTACGCAGGACTTCCGGCTCGGTGGCGATGCCGGTGACCGTGGCGTAACAGAGGGCGGCGACCAGTCGTGGGTCGCCCTGGCGAAGGCGGCCGCGATCCATTTCCCTTTGCAGATGCACAAGTGCCCTATCAACGAGCGGTCGTAGCTCGCCGTGGAAACGCTCGCCGACCGCCGGCGACAGGCGGCTGACCTCACGAATCAGACCCAGCAGGGCAGGCCGCCGCACTGCCGGACGGAACACGGCGCGTACGACGGCTTCGATGCGGTCGAGTGGGTCGTCGGAGGTCGCACGGATTGCGGCCTCGATCGCGACTGTCAACTGCAACGCCGCCTGCACCAGCACGGCCTGCACGAGATCGTCCTTCGAGGGGAACCAGTACAGCAACGTCTGCTTGGCGACCCCGACCTCCGCCGCGATCACGTCCAGCGACACCGCATCCACCCCGCGCAGACCGAACAGGTCGGTGGCAGCGTCGAGGATGCGCTCGCGGGTCGGGGGCCTGGACATTCCTCTACCATATGGTAGAGGAATGTGATAGACAAGGGATCGCATGATTGCTGAACAGCTCGACGACAAGCGCGTCGCCATCACCGGCAGCACCGGGTTCGTGGGCACCGCGCTGGTCGAGCGGCTGCTGCGTAGCGCCCCCGGATGCACGCTGATCTTGCTGATTCGTCCCACCAAGCGCCACGACCCCACCGAGCGCGCCCGCCGCGAGATCTTCAAGAACAACGCGTTCGATCGGCTGAAGGCTGAGCTCAAAGACCCTGAGCGGTATCCGGCTGGCGAGACGTTCGACGAATTGGTCGCCCGGCGTGTCATCGCGATCGGCGGCGACGTCAGCACCGACGGCCTCGGTCTCACCGAGGCCGACCAGGCCATCTTCGCTAGCTGCGACACCATCATCCACTCGGCGGCAGCTGTGTCGTTCGACAGTCCCTTGGACAGTGCCGTCGAGATCAACCTGATGGGCCCCGTGCGCATCGCCGCCACCTGCCAGGCGCTCGGCGTCACGCCTCACATGGTGGGCGTCAGCACCTGTTACGTGGCGGGCAACCGGCGCGGCAACGCCCCCGAGGCGTTGGTCAGCGAGGGCCACTGGGACATCGGGCTCAGCTGGAAGAAGGAAGTCGCCGCCAGTCGCCGCCTACGCGGCGATACCGAAGCCCAGAGCCGCGACAGTGAAAAGCTCACCCACTTCCGTGCCGAGGCACGCAAGGAACTTGGCGCTGCCGGCGGCCCTGCCTTGGCGTCGAAGACCGAGAACCTGCGCGAGGCGTGGGTGAAGGCGCAGCTCGTGGAGGCCGGCCGTTCGCGTGCCGCCAGCGTCGGCTGGCCCGACGCATACGCGTACACGAAAGCCCTCGGCGAGCAGGCCCTCACCGAGACGAAGGGCAACGTGCCGGTCAGCATTGTGCGGCCCAGCATCATCGAGTCCGCGCTGGCCGAGCCGTTCCCCGGCTGGATCCGTGGCTTTCGTATGGCCGAGCCGGTCATCCTCAGCTACGCCCGCGGCCTGCTGAAGGAATTCCCCGGTGTCCCCGAGGGCACGGTCGACGTGATCCCCGTCGACATCGTCGTGGCCGCAATCATCGCCGTCGCCGCTGCCGGTCCCGAGCGCGCGGCGCCAATCACACAGGTCGCCAGCGGTGGGGTCAACCCGCTGAAGTACAAGCTGCTGGTCGACAACGTACGCGCCTGGTTCACGGAGCACCCGTTGTACGACGCCGAGGGCCAGCCGATCATGGTGCCCGAATGGCAGTTTCCCGCCCGCGGCCGCGTAAAGGAGCAGCTGGAGCGTGCCCGCAACGTCATCGGCAAGACCGAGCGCGTGCTGCAGGCGCTGCCGTTGCGCGGCAGGCAGGCCGCGTGGGCCGCAAACCTGGAAGAGAAGAAGAACGAGATCGACAGGGCATACGAGTACGTGCAGCTCTACGGTCTGTACACCGAGTGCGAAGCGATCTATCAGGTCGACAAGCTGATCGCGATGTGGGACACGCTGGACGCAGCCGACCAGGCGGCGTTCAACTTCGACCCGCGCAGTGTTGATTGGCCGACGTACATCAGCACCATTCACCTGCCGTCGATCGTTCATCACTCGCGTGCGAAGGTCACGCCGGGCAAGAACCGCAACGACCGCACCACCCGGCTGCGCAACTCGGTGCTCTCGTCGGAACGTCATGTCGCGGCGTTCGACCTGGAGAACACGCTGATCGCGAGCAACGTGGTGGAGAGCTACTCGTGGCTGGCCACTCGCCGGCTCAACACGCCCGAGCGCATCCGCTACGTGTTGCGCACGTTGGCCGAGGCGCCCACGCTCAGCAGCATCGACCGCAAGGACCGCAGCGACTTCCTGCGCTTTTTCTACCGTCGCTACGAGGACGCTCCGGTGTCACAGATCGCCGAGGATTCGCAGGACATCCTCAGCCAGCTGATTCTGGCGAAATCGTTCCCCGCAGGTCTACGTCGGGTGCGCGAGCACCGAGCACTCGGCCACAAGACCATCCTCATCACGGGTGCGCTCGACTTCGCGGTCGAGGGTCTGCGTCCGCTGTTCGACGAGATCGTGTCGGCGAAGTTGACCGTCCGTCCTGACGGGACGTACAGCGGGAACCTGGCCGTGGTGCCGCCAACTGGCGAGACCCGCGCCGAGATCCTGGCCGACTACTGCGCCAGCGAAGGCCTCAAGCTGGAGCAGAGCATCGCGTACGCGGACAGTACGAGCGACCTACCCATGCTCGAGGCCGTCGGCTTCCCGGTGGCGGTCAACCCCGAGACCCGCCTCGCCGCAATTGCCCGCAAGCGAGGCTGGCTGGTCGAGGATTGGGCCAAGGCCAGCGGCGCCCCCAAGATGCTGCTGCCGCTCGGCTCGATGATGGCCGAACGCGAACGACGGAAGGTGTTCCTGTGAGCCGGCAACCTCAACAGCTTCGGCGTTCAGATGCGGTACTACCGCACATCAACGCCGAAGTTGGGGAACAGGGGACGTTGTGAGCCGGCTCGTGTTCTCGCGCAAGCCTGCCCGGTTTGCAATGGCTCGGCTCGCAGGGGCGATCATGCCTGGTGCCGGAGCGTCGGTGGGGCCGCTGAATCTTGAATCCGACGAGCTATTGCCGCTGCCCACACCGGAGTGGGTCCGCCTGCGCACCCGGATGGCAGGCATCTGTGGCAGTGACCTGTCGCTGATCGACGGCACTGCCTCGGCCTACTTCGACCCGCTGGTCAGCTACCCGTTCACGCCCGGCCATGAGGTCGTCGCCGATGTGGAGGGCACAGACCACCGAGTCGTACTGGTGCCCGTGCTGTCGTGCATCACCCGCGGCATCAGTCCTGTGTGCCAGGCATGCGCAACCGGGCAGATCAACCTGTGCGAGCGGGCGGCCTTCGGCCACCTCTCCCCCGGTCTACAAAGTGGGTTCTGCAGCGACACCGGCGGCGGCTGGAGCCACCAGATGGTGGCCCACCCG
>Ga0105046_10000717_pt1 | contig 48211 bp, 46 predicted proteins | sample MAT03_FD_78385 | JGI IMG/M metagenome (GOLD analysis project Ga0105046, IMG submission 78385) | Freshwater microbial communities from Lake Fryxell liftoff mats and glacier meltwater in Antarctica - MAT-03 (megahit assembly) | ecosystem: Environmental > Aquatic > Freshwater > Ice > Liftoff... | reverse complement strand
TTCGTCGCCATATGGGCCTTAAACGCTTGAAGGGCCGCCAACACGGCGGGAACCGCGGCCGCGCCGACGATCGACGCTGCGCTTGAGGGCTCGCTCGTCTTTCGCAGACCCGCGATCGTTTCAGAAAGGTCTCGCAAGGTCGGATCCAGTCGTTTGTCCAACATGGTTATCACCTTCTGCAACGACCGCAAGGTCATGAACAGTTGAACCATCAGCGGTAGAGCGCCACACCCGCAAGCAGCGCCATCAGTGCAATGCGTATCATCTCGGTGGAGGTCGACATGTTGCCCAATATATCGCAACGTTCGCGCCGCGCTGACGCAAGGCTTTGGTGTTCGCCATAATGTTGTGGGCGGATTTTAAGGGCAGCAACGTGTTAAATCTCGGCATGAAAACGGTCGTCACCCCCAGCGGAAAGTTGGCTTATCAAAAGCATGGCGAGGGACCGGCGGTCTTACTCTTGCAAGGTGTTGGAGTGGTGTCGGAAGGGTGGCGTCCTCAAATTGAAGGTCTGCGCGACAGATTCTGTCTCATCGCGCCTGACAATCGAGGCATCGGTCAAAGCGAAAACCGCGACGGTCATTTGAGCATCGAAGCCATGGCAGACGATGCCCTCGCCATCATGGACGCAGAAGGCATCGAGCGCTTTGCCGTCGTCGGGCATTCGATGGGTGGACTGATTGCGCAAGCCGTGGCGTGCAAAGCACCAGAGCGTGTGACGAGCTTGGCGTTGCTTTGTACTTTCGCGCGCGGGAAACACGCGATGACTTTGTCGCCTGGAATGATCTGGTTGGGGCTTCGTTCACGTGTCGGCACCCGCCGTATGCGTCGCAACGCCTTTTTGCAGTTGGTGATGACGCCACAAAGTTTACTGAACCAGGACAGGGAGGCACTGGCCGCGCATTTGAGCGGCCTCTTTGGACACGACATTGCGGATCAGCCGCCCATCGTGATGAAGCAACTGCGTGCATGCGCGCGTTTCGATGTGCTCGCACAACTCCGGAATTTGCCGAAGTTTCCCACGTTGGTGTTGAGCGCCCAATACGATCGGATCGCTTCGGTTGCGTCAGGACAAGCATTGGCGGCGGCGATTCCTGGTGCGCGATTTCAACTATTCCCGGATGCAGCGCACGGTGTTCCCATTGAACGTGCGGATGAAATCAACACGTTGCTTGCAAAGCTCTTTGTCAGTGGAACGGGCGCAGATGACGAAATCGTATGACGCTTCGCTGTGCTTGCAAACATTGCAGTCGAATGGATCGCCGCAACGCTTTCCGCAACGGGGCGACCCTTTTTCGACGTTCCGCTTTCACAAGTTGGGCCGATAGGGTTGCCTGACGATATCGAGCATACTCGTCTAAACTAGTAGTCATTGACCGGGGTCGAGTCACTTGTTCGAAGAGCTCGACATGGGAAACGGATACGCCGTCGAGCCTTCGACCCAGGTTGAAATTGATGCGTCGATCGGGTCCCGTGGCAGAAGAGGATCCCGCTCCCACTCTCCCCGGGATCGTCCTGCACCAAGAGCAGGGCGGTGGCGGGTGGGCGCGTCATCGTTGTTTCAGACAGCCCTTTATGGCGGTTGAGCATGGGTCCGGTCGGCGGATTGACGAGAAAATCGCGCCGAGCCGTGGCCCTATGGTGCGCATCCTCGAAAGGACCGTGCTCGAAACGAATAAATACGGCAACCCGGGATCGGCGTTCCTTGATTGCGCGGCCCGGTTTGCGGTAGTAACGGCCTGTGTACCCAACCCACTCGGCTCCGGAAGTAGAAACGCCCGCTTGTGTCGGATGTGGCGGCACGGACGTCAAAGACCTTTACGCCGTGTGCGACAGGCGATACGAGGTGCCGGGTAGCTTTCGCATGGTCGAGTGCACGGCCTGCCAATTGCGATTCGTATCACCTAGGCCGACCGCATCGGCCATCGCAGCGTACTACCCGGATTCCTATCCCGCCCACCAGAAGCGGGGCGCTGGGGGCGATGGCGGGTTCTTTTCGCGTGTGTGGGACGGTTACCAACGCATGTTCCTGTCACACGCTTACCCAACGTTTTATTACCGCAAACATATCGATCGCTTCCGAACCGACGGCGACCCTCCACGGGTACTGGATGTTGGCTGCGGCAGCGGGCAGAAGTTGCAATATCTGCGCAACGCCGGATGGGATCCCCACGGCGTCGACTTCAGCCAAATGGCGATCGACAACGCAAGGGCATCGGGCATCGCCAAAGCCGTGGTCAGCGATTCGTCGGAAATTCCTTTCGAGAGCAACCACATTCATGCGGCGATGTCGTGGCATTCCATTGAACACCACTACGATCCGGTCGCCACGCTGCGGGAGATTCATCGAGTGCTGCGCCCCGGGGGCCGGGCCATCCTGGCGATCCCCGGATCGGATAGCCTGGGGATGCGCGTGTTCCGATCCTACTGGGGTCCCCTGGAAGTGCCCCGGCATTTGTATCACTTCACCCGCAAGACGTTTACCGATCTGACCTCCCGGGTTGGTTTCAATACCTTGAAAGTGTACTACGATTTCTCGTTCTACGGTCTTTTTTGGGATCAGGAGGTACTCGAAAGCGTCGAGAATTTGTTTCGCGCCCGCGGTGTCAAATTCCGGTTTCCGCGCATTCCCGGTATGTCGGTGGCGATGCGCGTACCGGTGCTGCCGCTCAATCCCTTGTTGGGCCGGTTCTGGCAGGGCAGCAACATGATCGTGCACCTGCAAAAACCCGCCGAGTGAAGCAGCGGGAACGGGTCAGCGTTTGCCCGCGGGTTCGGGCAATATACGTGCCAACGTTGTCATATGCCGCTTCGTCAAGCGGCCTCCAAATCGTGTTACGGATTGGACGATGGTTGGCGAAATGAAACACGCCCCGGCGCTGGGCATTGGTACCGAGCGCGCCCGGATCCTTCCCGTGATCTCGATCGAGGATCGTAAAAACGATCCTGAAATGCGAATTCACGCATTCACAATGAAGGGTTGCGTCGTCAATCTTCTGCAATGGGGACGACCCGCCCGCTGCGCCCCTCCGGGATCGGCAATCCCATTGCGGAGAGCATCGACGGGAAAATGTCGAGCGCCGTCAGATGATCGCCCTGCCAACGCCCGTTGACTGCCGCTGGCACCATCATGTGTTCTCGATCAAGACAGCCGTGCGACCCGTTGTGGGGCTGGTATTCAAAGCGCGACCGTAAATCGAATCCCGGGTGGGCACACACAACGATGTCGCCTGCCCGCGCCGATCGAAAAAATTCGACCACCTGCCAAGGGCCGTCGGGGTGATCGGATTCAAACGTGGTACGCAATATCTCATCGCGGGTCGCCCGTTCCGGCATCGTTCCTCCGAGGGGGTTGATTCCGTGCGTCTGGAATCGAACCACGCCATCGTCTGCAACGGTGCGGGCGTCGATAACCAAGTTTCCACGTGCGTTGGCAACAACATAGACCTTCTCATCGCGCCGATAAATGACATGCGCTACGGCCGGATGGGCAATCAATACCGCCAACAGTTCAGATGCCCGACCCGACGGTGTCTCGAAATCGGGTCGATGCTGCCAACTTTTTTCGCCCATAACATAGATATTGGCCAACGAATTGCCCGAAACCATCGCTGCAGCTTCGGCGTTGAACAGGTGCCGCCAAAGCTTGGGATATGCCAACGTCTTGGGATAGACTTGTGCGACGATATCGTCGATGTCAACGTGCGTGTGGGTGGCCGTCTGACCATGATCCGATGTGATACAGATCAAGGTTTGGTCGTACACCCCGCGTTTGACCAACGCATCGACAATCCGCCCCAGAATCACGTCGAACCGACGATAAGCCTCGTATGACTCATTGGTCGTCGGCCCAAATCGGTGACCCAGTTCGTCGACTGCAGGGAAAACCGATGACACCGATGGAAAACCACGATCCCAGGCACGCAGGACTGCGTTTTCAGCCTGCAAATCGGATGAATACCAATCGCGCGTCGCCAGGCTGCGCACAAAAGCTGCTGCCTTTGAAAACCGCGTGAACCGAGCGCGACCTGGGCATCCACGCACGAACCAGGTGTTGACATCCGCAGTGCCCGGAACGTGATCAAACAGTGTTGTTATGTGGTCGGGGATGTCGCGCGCCAACTTGGACGCGCGAAAGGGTGCCATATACGATCGCGTGCGGAATAAAAAATTGCCCCGTAGGCCGGTTGGGCGTTCGGCCCAACGTATCCCTGGCAGATTCGCTTGACCCGGGTGCATGCCCGTCAGTAAAGGCAAATGAGCGGGACCGCTGACTGTCGGAAATACACTTGTCGCTGGCCGAAAACCACCACGGTCAATGAAATGCTTCTTGAAAGTTGGGAGCTCACCGGCATCCGCCATCGCTGACATCACGTCGGGTCGAGCACCATCGACCAACATTGCCAGCAACCGTTGACGTGGGGGAGACATCCGAACGCAGATATACCAAGAAAACCCCTCATCGGTGGCAACATTCCCCCCGCCGGGTTAGGTTCCGGGCGCGAACGTGAAGGTTGCTCTGGTTTCCACATACCCGCCTGCGCGATGCGGAATCGGTGAGTACACGCACAACCTGCGCGATGCACTGAGCGAGATCGACCCCGCCACAACCTACGTGGTCATCGCGGAAAAGATGCCCGTTGCGATGGCGCAACAACAGCCTGGCGTCATTCGCGCATGGCATCGCGACGAAGCATGGCCAGCGCACATCGCGTCGGCTATACGGGAACTGCGGCCCGACGTGGTGCACTTGCAACATGAGGAAGCCATCTTGAACCAAGACGGTCGCCTTGTGCGTCTGCTGACCGAGCTGCGCAATATGGATGTGGCCACCCTGGTCACCTTGCACAGCGTTTATCCGGGCATTTTCGCCGTACCAGGACGCATGCGACCAGGACCGTTTCACCGCGCGCTCGCCGCAGCTGGAGCACAAATCATCGTCCATCAACAAGGCGGATGTGCCGACGTGCTGCGTGCACAAGGGGTGCCCAGAGAAGCAATTGCCGTTATCCCGCATGGCACGATCAGCATCGAAAAACCCGACCGAACGTTGGCCCGAGCCAAACTGAAATTGCCGGACGCTCCAACTGTACTTTTCTTTGGCGTGCTACATAGAAAAAAGGGCATCCACACCCTCGTCAAAGCGTTCCCGAATGTGCGAAAGGAGATCCCCTCGGGACGATTGCTGATTGCCGGTCAACCGCGTCAACGCAACATCATCGACACCCTGTATCGCCGGTGGTTGGAACCGAAAATCGCGCGCGGTGTATCGGAGGGATGGTTGACCCACCATCTCGGATTTATTGCGGATGATTGTGTTGCGGACTACCTGGCTGCCGCCGACGTCGTTGCTTTCCCCCACAATCAGACTTACGGGTCAGCCAGTGGTGTATTGCATTTGGCGCTGGCCGCGGGATGCGCCCATGTGTGCACCCGGGGACCGAAATTCTTCGAGGCGTACGAGGCCTTCGGTGACCGTATTCCAGAAGCGTTTGCGCAACCTGGTGATGCAGCGTCGTGGACCAAGGCCTTGGTGGCGTTTCTTGGCGACACGTCTTTGCGACACCGAGCCGAACAGGCGGCGAAAGCGTACGGACAAATAACCCGGTGGTCCGAAGTGGCTCGTCAACATGCGCAACTGTATGCTACGCGGGCTTCTCTCCGACTGAAAACTAGGCTATGATTTCCGCGTTGCAAACCGCAGGCAGACGAACGGCACTCATCGTGCGGGACGGTGCCGATCCACAAATACAAGTGGCAGGATTGGGTCTGTTTGAGAGGTGGCACAAGCTTCTTGCAGATTGTTCGTTCGATGTCGTGGAGATCGAGCCCGGCGATGTCGCACAAAAACTGGCAGCGACCGAACCGTCAGACGCGACTCTGATTGTCTGGTCATCCTGGGTATTTGACCCGGCCACGTTAAAAGCACTGCTTGTACAACTCGACAGCGCGGATTCGGAAAGTGCTTGGATCCTACGGCTGAGCACCACCCCCTTTGACCCCGCGCCCGCGATCCTGGTGCGAGGCGGTGCAGCCCGCGATCTCGCAACCCGTTTTCCGAGCAACACCAACGACTCCGAGCAACTTGATCGTTGGATGCAAACGCTGGCGCGCGACGCGGGAGTGTCGACGGTGCAAATCGAAGCCGGGTACTGGAACCGTGTCCCAGACATTCGTTCGGCCAAAGCCACGAAGTGGGGCCTGTTGCAGCGGCTGCGCTGGCGACAAGGTGGCGCAGTGGCGCACTATTTGAACCGACCCATCTCCATTCGACTGAGTTATTTTCTGGTTGAGACACCGATTACACCCAATCAAACAACCGTGGTCACGTTTCTTATTGGGGTTGTGGGGATCTGGCTCATGCTGCAGCCGGGTGGTTATTGGGGCGCGGTGTTCGGGCTGGCGTTGCTTCATATCAATTCAGTATTCGACGGAATTGACGGCGAACTGGCTCGACTCAAACACCTGAGTTCGAGCTTTGGAGCGTACCTCGATTCGGTGTGCGACGAATTGTTGAATTCCGCTTTGATGATCGCAGCGGGCTACAACCTGACCCACCGTCCGGACGCAATCGGCACGCCTTTTCTCGCATTGGGCACCTTTGCGGGCGTTGCATCTTGGTTGTATGCATCCACACACTGGCACTGCAAACTGAAGCACGGGCTTGGCCTGTACTGGTGGTTCGAGGCAGATAAGCCGCGCGCACATGTCCAAGCCAGCAATTCGGCGTTCAGCTACTTCAAGCGGATGTTTCAGAAGGATGGACTGTTGTTCCTCTTCCTCATCGCCGGCATCGTCGATCGAATGGATGTGTTTCTGTACCTATCTGCGGTCGCAGGGTTGCTGATTCTGGTCCTGCTTTTCATCCATATCGTCATCAAGAGAGCGACTTGGTAGAGCCATCGCCCCGAAAATCAATGCTTCGGAAACATGTGCTCTCCCTGGTGGCAGGGGCGGGCGCGATGGGGGCATTGGCATTTCTGCTCGACCGAATCGGCTGGGGCCAAGTCGCTAAGATTCTGGGCCGTATTGGCGTCAAGGGTTCATTGGCTTTGCTGGCAGTGGGACTTGCCGAACAGATTTTGGACGCAATGGCGGCAAGCGTCGCACTGCCGAACCCACGCAAGGTCAATCTCTTGCGGATGTGGGCCTATTCAGGGATAGGCACCATCGTCAATATCTTTATCCCATGGGAAGCGGGCGAAGCGGCGAAAGCGGGGTTGCTCCGTCGGCACATGGACGCGCGTGATGCGATCGCGGGAACGATTATCTGGAACTATTTGTTCAAACTGTCTCGCCCGGCAACAACCCTGATCGCTGCGATTGTTGGGTGGCTCGGAGTGAGTGTCGTCCCTCAATCATTTTCAAAAATGGTCGTAATCGCATCCATTGCCGGATTCGCGCCATACTTGATTTTCAAGTTGCTGTTGCGTTTTGGTTTTGGAGAGATCTCCGTTGGTCTACTCACGTGGTTGCGCATCATCCGACGCAATCCCAACACCTGGATGGCTGGAGCCAGAGATGTGGACCGCCACGTTCAAACTTTTGCCAAACAACGCCCCTTCGCCTACGCCCAGGTGGTGCTGCTGCAGATGGCCGCGCGGGTGACGGCTTGGGCAAGCTTCAGCGTGGCGTTGACTGCAATCGGTGCCGACTATGAACTCGCAACGGTCGCGATGATCTATGCGGCCTATAGCATGGCCAACTACGTGATGATGGTGATCCCGGCCCGCATCGGCGTAGGAGAAACGGTTGGGTTCTTCGTGTTTCAGGCGATGGGACTGGATCCGACGGTGGGCACGCTGGTCATCCTGGTCCTGCGCATCAAAGCCATCGTCTCATCGGCCATTGCGGCCGGCTTTGGGCCATGGCTTGGTGGTCCAACCGACAAGGCAACGACCAATCCTTTGCCGTGAGTTGGATGTTTCGTATCACCTTCGTGTTGGCAGAATCGAACGCTGGCAGCGCCTTCGGACAGATTCCACGGTCCAATTTTGCGATGCACACGTCACGGACGCGCGATTGGCATCTCTGGGATTAATTTGCGGATACGCTGTGAAATCGAGGCGTTCTTTTGCCTCGGCGACATCGTGCTACGAAACCGCAAAGCACCCGCGAGGCTTGCTTCGTTCTGCATTCCTTTATGCCATTCGCCATGGTCGGAGCCGAGTGTTACGGAGACGGTACATTTGCCTCGTCCGCCGTCCGAAATTGTTTTGAGCAAACCGGAATGATATAGCTCCGGGGATGGGTGATCAGATGCAAAAAGATCATCGCGGTCCCGCCGACGGCACTGAGCGGGGGCGTGCTCCCGACTGGCTGGCGAATCGTGAAAGAGCCCGAATAAAGTCGGGCAGCTCGCCACTGCGCGGCCTGGTGTCGGCGGCGGTTGCGATTCCGCTGGCGACGGCGGCGAAACTTATCTTTGGCGACGTGATCGGTACTCCTTCGCCCTTCCTCCTCTACTTTTCGGTAATAGCTTCGGTGGCCTGGTACGGCGGGCGGGCTGTCGGCTTGACCGCCGTCATGGTGTGCGCGTTGCTTGCTGCCTATTTTTTCGGTGCGCCCGGCTCCACCTTGTGGCCGATGAAATGGCAAGTGTTGGTGCAGTTCGCGGTGTTCCTCGGAGAAGGCGCTGCGCTGGCATTCCTGGTTTCGCTCTTGCGCCTTCAGCGGCAGCGTGTTGAAGCAAGCGCCCGGGATGCTGCGAGCGCGCGCGACAAGTTGCAGACCATTCTGCAAACCGTTGACGAGGGCATCACCGTTCAAAATACCGAGGGTCGGTTGGTTTACGCCAACGACCAAGCAGCGCGATTGACGGGTTATGACTCCGCGCAGGGAGTCCGACGGAGCCATGGTGAAGGTGTACGTCAAGGATGCGGGTATCGGGATCGCTCCCGACGTGCTGCCGCGTGTGTTTGAGCTTTTCGTTCAGGAGCAGCAGGCCATTGATCGGGCACAAGGCGGTCTTGGGCTGGGGCTTGCTGTGGCGCGTAGTCTGGTTCTGCTGCACGGTGGATCCTTGACAGCCCACAGCGATGGCATCGGAAAAGGCAGCGAATTTTGCATAACCTTGCCGGTCCTGAACGGTGACGCCGCGGATCTCACGCCGCCCGCGGGTCGATACGTGCCGGTGCGATCGACAGAGCATTCCCCGATGGTGCTGATTGTGGATGACAACGCCGATGCCGCAGAACTCCTTGCAGAATACCTGCAGATGTTGGGCTATCGTACGACGCTTGCATATGACGCCCCGGCCGCTCTCGCCCTGGTTTCGGACGTCAAACCCGACATCGCTTTGCTGGATATTGGCTTGCCAGTAATGGACGGCTACGAACTTGCAAAGCGATTGCGCGAAACCGAAGCGCTCGCGAACTTGAAGCGCATCGCCCTGACTGGGTACGGCCAGGACTCCGATAGGCAGCGCGCGCTCGACGCCGGGTTCAACATTCATATGGTGAAACCGCTGAATCTTGAGCTGCTTGAGAAGACCATCTCCACGCTGCTTGAATCTGCAGCGTGACTCTGTGCCACGCGCGGTTTGAAAGCCGACCTGCTTCACAGGTCCTTCAGCCGTCCCGGATCCCTGACGTACACCTTGGGCGATCTGTTTTCCTCGAACCTTCCGGGATCAAAGGCCAGGCAACGGCCCTGAAAGATCCAGCGTCGGCGCGTCGTTTTTCTGCTGCACAGAGGCTGCGCCGACCGAATTCACGTTCAGGCCGAACCAACGGGCCATGCTCACGAGGAAGTGGTTGTGCGATGTTCCCCGCAACGTTGTCCCGGAGACAAAGGGCACGCTCGTGACGGTATCCTGCGGCACCCGGATGTAGCGCCCGGTGGAGATTCCGGTTCGCGAACCCGCCAGGACCACCGCGTTCCACGGCTGATAGCCGTATCCCGGTGTCGCATCGGTGCTGATCCACAGGATCACCGTGCGATCCAACAAAGAACCGCCACCTTCAGGAGCACTCGCCAGGCTGCGGGCGAACCGCGCCACCTGCTCGGTGGCGAAGGCGTTGAATCGAACGAAGCCATCGACAAGATCCTTGGGTGGTACGGTTCCAGAAGAAACGTCGAGGCGGTTCGCAAAATCTTGTTCCAGATCACCGGCTAACCCGAGCTCTGCGGCAGTGGGCGAGACGCCGATCGTGACCACGCGGTTGCGGTCGCAAGCAAACGCCGTGGTTACCAATGTGGCAAGCGTCGCCATGGCGTCAGCCGTTTTGGGCGTGGGTGCGGGAGCGGCGCCCGGGTTACACCGATCCTTGGCGCCTGCTGGAAACAGGCTCGCGTAGGCCTCACGCGGCGTGCTCGCTAGCAAGAACGTGCGGCGACGATCGCGGGAAACTAGCCCGGTTGCCACCGTGAGGAGGGGCAACCCGAGCTCCGAATGGTTCGCCTCGCCAATCAGCCAATCAAGAGAGGGTGCCACCGGATCCTGCGCGGTTGTGCCGCGGCAAAGGAAATCGCCGGTCAACGCGGCCGTGCTGTTGCTTTCGGGAGGGACCGAGAAGCAGCCATTTTGGCCGTCGTTCATCGCCACATGTTGAGTCATTCCATCAATCACCACGAGCCGCTCGCGAAACGATGCGAGTGGCGTCAGGATCGGGCTCAACGTCACCCCTTTGTCGGAAAGGCTGCGCGTCCAACCCGCTGCATCGGATGTCTCAGGAAACGAAACCTTGAGGGCATCGCGATACATCCCGAGTCGGGTTACGAGAACGACCAGCCGCAAGGGCGGTGTCGCAGCGACGGGCGCGTCGGCTGATCCCGCATCAAGCGTGAACGCTCTGCCGGTCCCGCCAGTCTGGTTCCCACCATCGGGGCTGCCAATCGCCCCGGTTCCCGACGTCCCGCCGGATCTGGCGCCACCCGTCCCAGTCCCGAAATTTCCGCCCGCACCGGCTTCGTATCCGGCCGCACCCGATGTGCCCCCGTTCGCGCCGGGTGTCGAATCACCCCCGTTTCCCCCGGCCCCAACGATTTGGCTACGGGAATCGCTGCAGGTGATGAGGGCTCCAGCCAGTGCGACGGCCAGAACAGGGAGGGAACACTCAGTTATTCGTCGATGCATTTTTTTGGGTATCATCGCCGGTTTCTTTGCGGCGTTCAAACCCATGGCAAACCCACGTGTCGTTCAGTGCCACAGCCCAAGATGATGACGGGTTAGGCGGTTCACCGTCCAAGCACCACATACCGCTCAGAATCAGCGTTCAGCGGTGCTATCGCGGCGGTCGTGTTGCGAATGGCCTCGATCGGATTGCGTTCGAGCACAACGAAGGTTGCGGGTGCGCCAATCTTTAGCGACTCCCGCTTAGTTGTCCTGCACACCATTTCGTACCACACCCAACTCGATCATTGTCGCTTGTGGTGCCGTTCGCCTGGACCGTTGTCGCATTTCGGAAACGTCGTGTAACGATGCTGCTACGGTTGTGTCCGAATTTCTACCCGAAAATCTAAGCTGGCGTGGCGAGTTCGAAACGTGCGGCGAATGGGGCCCGGAATTATCGACAAATTACCGGGTTTTCAAGCTCCATTTGTTTTTGCCAATGCGCGTTTGTGTACTAGCGTGGCCGTCATGCGAAACACAATTATTATGGTGGCGCTGGTGGGATCATGGGGAATCACCGGTTGCAAGAAACAAACGGGTCCGAACTCGATGGGGACCCCCGACCCGACGCCGGCGACGGAGCCGGTGGTTGAACATGACGAATCCCACCCGGCTCAGCAGGTAGACGGGGTCGACGCCGCTGCGGGCGCTCACGCGGGCGCGGCCCACATGGGCGCTGCCAATAACGCCGTCGGGGCCAACCCCGGTGGCGCCAACGCCGCTGTGGCGGTTGCGGATGACAACGGCGATCTCACGCCCGAGGAGGCCACCTCCTATCACAATGCCTGTCATCTGGTGCTCAAGAAGATGGCAGCCTGTGCCAAGGATCCCGGCTTCATGAAGTATCAAGGCCGCTGGACGGTAAAGGGCGCTCCCGTAGCCGGCGCCCAGAGCTTCGAGAAACGAAGCTTGTCATGGAACAACGAAACCGAGCGCAGCACGAGCTGCAAGGCTTGGGTGAAACGCCCCAACACGCGCAAGCACTTCGCCTCCGGAGCCAAGCTCGCGATCATGCGCGAAGATGCCAAGCTGTCGTGTGAGATGTTCGGTCAGGAGCTCGACGACGACGGTTGGTTCCCCGCCGCATTGACCGGGTTATAGCAGCGCGACTGTCGGAAAATATGTCACGCAAGGAGGGCGCTGCGGCGCCCTTCATGCGTTGCGTCGCCCCGCTCGGGCTCTTATTCAATGGGCACTGGCTTTCTGCCGATACCTTGAGGATGCCGGGTAGACAGGCTTGGCGATTCTCGGTTTGGTCGTTCTGCGCAGTCCTCGCTGCGACGAGCGATTGTGTGGTCGACAATCCCAGTTATTTGGTCGAGGGGCGTCCGGACACGGATGGATCGATGGTCGGCGATTCCAGCAACGGGGGGCAGCCAGGTACGACAAAAGACAACGACGCAAGCACCCTGGATGCCGTCGCTGGCAATGCGGGTAACATCGGCAACGGTGGCACAGGCGGCGGCACCGTTGTTACTCCGCCACTGCCGGATGCGAGTGCCAATCCGATGGATGTCATGCCTTTGGGATGTGTTGCCAACTGCCCACCCATCCGCATCCCGGCGTCCGTTGCCGACTGCCTGTACCTGAAAGCCCCCAATCCCGATCAATGCGAAGTCGATACCGGGACCGGGGAAAGCACCGTCGATCTTGTCGACAATGGAAACGGGTTTGAGGCGGCGACCTTTCTACGCTTCGATCTCACCCCGTCGGCGTTGATGGCGCCGAGAAATCGCATTACGATTGAGATGACCACGACGGAACATCCTTTTGCCGCTGCTCCGCAAAGCGGCGCGATCTGGTTGGTAACCGCCTTCACGCGCAACGAGCTATTCAAGGCTGCACCCACCAAAATTGGCAGCAAAGCCGTGGCCCCGGATCGCGGTGTCGTGCAGGGGTCCCAAACCGTTGTTTGGGAACTTCCCACGAATAGTCTAGGGGGAAACACCGTCTATTTTGGCGTATTCACCACCAACTCCGACGGGGTCAACTATTGGAATGCCCGCGGCAAGAAGCCCCCCGTGCTCGTGATCGAGTGACCGAGTGATCGATGCCCGAGACTTGCCCGTCCTTTCGGTCGGGCCGGATTCGTGCAAAGAATCCTGAATGCGATCGATCCGATTGGCCACGGTCATCTGGCTGCTGACCACACCACCGGCAGCGGCAGAATCCAAGGGGACGTTCTCCCTGGACACGGTGCCGTGTCTGGGATTCGAGAACTGCCAACGCATCAGCAACGGGCAAGTTGAAATCGTCGTCACGACCGATGTCGGACCGCGCATCGCGAGATACGCGATGGTGGGTGGTCCCAATGCGCTCGCCGAGATGCGAAAAAAAGGGGACCCACCCCCGGAAATGGATCGATTCAACCTGTTCGGCGGTCACCGGTTGTGGGTCGGCCCCGAGGATCGGTCGCGCACCTATCAGCCAGACAACCTGCCGGTGTTGTGGTCCCGGCTTGCGCCGAACCGACTGCAATTCACCGCACCCGTCGATGCGCGCACGGGCTTGCAAAAGACCATCACAGTCTCTCTTGAAACAAGCGGTAGCCGTGCTACGATTGGACACCGCATCGAAAACCGAGGCAAGAAAGCCACCGCACTTACCCCCTGGGCAATCACGGTACTGCCATCAGAAGGAACAGGGTTGATTCCGAACGAACCGGAAGTAGCACACGACGGTGCGGGACTTCTCCCGGTGCGCAATATTGCGCTTTGGGGCTATGCAGACATGGGTGATGGACGCGTCCGCTGGGGAAAACGATTTTTGCACCTCTCCCCGCTCGACAAGAAAACACCGTTCAAGATCGGCATTGAGAATCGACAAGGATGGATGGCGCACGTGCAAGCCACGCAGGTTTTCGTCAAACGCTTTCCTTTTCAAGAGGGCCGTGTGTACCCCGATCGGAACAGCAACTGCGAGCTGTTTACGAACGGTGCGTTCATGGAACTTGAATCCCTTGGGCCTATACAGAAAGTCGCACCCGGAAAATCGGCAACGCACGAAGAGGTGTGGCAACTCTTCGCAAATGTGAAAATCCCTACCGACGATGATGCCATCGACACCATGCTGCGGCCGCTGTTGCGTGGGGAGTGACGGGCGCCGCATTGGAGGGGTTTCTGGTCAAAACCGATCTCGCCACTGCGAATGGAGTCCAGCGCGTCAGCAAACGGCAGGATCGTGACGTGCCCCTGTTTGAGTCGGCGGGTGCCCGTGTAGATCCCGATGGCGCGCGAGATCATGCCCTCATCGAGCAGAGTCATGAGGCCGGCGAGTCGCGCGGGCTCCAGGTATCCCGGTATTTGCTCTCGAACCCGATGCGTTTATCGCCCGGGGCCAGACGAGATCCACTTCTGTGCCGGCTTCGGTGCGCCAGTAGGCGAGCTCACCGGTTCCGTTATTTTTACAGTAAATTTAACGGAATCACCGCAGTTATGCTGGCGGGCTTAAAACAGGTAGTTCACGCCCATGCCGATGTAGAAGGCGTTGTAGAAACCCACTTCGGGCAGGCGGAACTCGAGGCCGGGCACATCGGGAATGCGCAGATCCACGCCGGCGAGGAAATTCAGAATCGGGATCGCGCCCGGAACGCTGGTCTCGGGGAAGCGGTGCGGGGCGCCTGCTTGATCGCGGTTCGGGTTGCTCTCTGTTTTTTGCAACTCGGACTCTGTACAGGGACCGGACGGGCAGGTCACGGGGTAGCACAGCTTTTCATTGCCCGGATTGTCGACACAGGGATTGTTGGCGGTCGTTCCCGTACCTGCAGACGTTCGCAGAATCTTGCCGGTTAAAATGCCAAGGCCAAGTCCGGCGCCGTAGTGCACGCCGATGTACTCGTTGAAGTTGTTGTGCCAGATGAAGGTGGCGTCGATGCCCCACATCTGCAGATCTTTGAACTGGACGTAATCCACGTCCTTGTATCCCTGCTTGCCAGTGCCAAGCCAGTTGCCGTCCGGAGGGGACATGTTCTGCCACGACACTCCAACGGCGATGTCGCGGTTGCCCTTGCGGTGCAAGAACTCGGCACCGAAATGTCCGAAGGAGGACAGCGTCGTATTTTCCTTGGTGAACAGGCCAAGGAACCATGCAGGCACCGAAACGTAGCGCGACCGTACTGCGAATCCGAACTGCGCTGTGGGCGGTGCGGCTGCGGCGTCAATCGCTTGCACATCCTGCGCATGGGCCGAACCCGCTCCTGTGATTAGGGTGGCCAGCAATGCCATCGATACCAACCCGGTTGTCCTGAGATTCTTCAAGTTCCACGTCCTCCGTTGCGCGGCACTATACCGCAAAGCGCTGCGGAAAAGGGATTGTGATCTTTCGACCAAACGATCGGTGTGCGGCGAAAATTGTCACGCGAAAGTAAGGTTGAGGGAAGAATTGCGGGCCGGAATTCGTTATCCTTCGATGATGGCAAGGGTGGCGGTTGCGATGTCTGCGTTGGGGCTTTTGTTTTGGGTGCCGGAACTCCAGGCTGCCCCGGGTCGGATGACCAAAGAAATCGTGGGTCTGGGGTTTGGGTATGTGGATGTCCCACTGCCCGTGTCCGGCAAGTACACGTTGCAGTCCCATCCCGACCAGGGACAATTTTTCGACCACAACGTGCGCCTGCACAGTGCGGGCAAGGACGATCACGTTCTGGTTTGGAGTGGCGAGGCCTGGCGCGATCCGGGCATGACGGTCCGCATTCGGGGGGCGATCTCCGAGACCCGACACCTCCAGAGTGAACGGGCTTCCGGCGTTGCGGATCTGTTGTTCGTCGGACCGGCCGAGCGCTATGCCAGATTCAACAAGGTCTTCGAGACCGGTTCGCCAAGGCCGGCATTCAGCGTGGTCGCGGGCAAGACAGTTTCCCGCTGGCCCTGTCTGGAATTTCTGACCCACGTGGTGTCGGTCGTCGACGAGGGCGAGGAGGTGGGCGTGCCGGCCGCAGACTGTGCCGCCGTGGGCGCGCAGATTGTCGTGGTGGGCAAGGCCCGGGCGGGCGTGCTCGCGGCCTATCCGCCGGATCGGTTTTTCCCCTGGGGTGGCGGTGTTGCGGCCTGGACCGAATCCCTGGAAGCCGCCGCGCATCTGGTTGCGGGTACTGTGGGCAGTTCGGCACTGGCGGTGGCGCCTTCTGTAAACAGTCGCTTGATGGTGGATGTATCGCCCCAATCGCTCTTGCAGCACGACTCGCAATGGTCCGAAGAAAACCGTATTGCGAATGGCAAGGCGGGCAATCTGGTGTTTGTCATCCTGTTCCTGTACGTCGGGATGGCGTCTGCCCTTGGCATCTGGGTGTCGCGCCGATTGCGGAAGCCACTTTTGACCTGGCTTTGGTTTCCCGCACTCTCGGTCGCGACCACGGGTGCAGTCGGATTGTTGGGATGGCGTCCGGGTCAGGTCGGCCAGCTGCACAGCGCCGAGATTGTCATCGTTGCACCCAATGGCGCCGGACGTGTGTTACAGTTGGCACGCCTTGTGGGTCGGCAGTCCACTGTGTTTTCGCTGGATCTACCCTGGCGTGATGCGATTCCGATGCAGATCGATCGGGGTCACCGCTTTGGCTCACCCTGGCAAGCGACCGCCGCGCGGCTCATGCTCGACGAAGATCAAGAAACGGGTCGCATGAAGGTCGACGGGGTGACGGTCAGTCGCAACGGTGTGGTGGATCTGTCGTGGGTCATGCCCGTGCAGGAACCAATTGCAAAAGTATCACCCATCGACGCACAAACCCTGGAAATCGAAAATACCTCACGGCGAACCCTTTCCGAGCTTTCGCTCTGTAGCGGCAAATTGTTGGCGGGCGGGATCGATCTGAAACCCGGGCAAAAACGCCGGGTGTCACGGACCGTGCTCGAACCGGTTTCCTATTCCAGTCCGGGCATGGGCTGTGAACTGGTGCCGGATACCGCGTTCATGCTGGTCGCACGCGCCACGGCACTGGGTGTCACGGCTTTCACTGTCCCGGACGTGCCGACGGATCATCAGGTGCAGGTGGTGGTGATGGGACCCCTTCTTGCCCCGCCGACGGAGGTTGCACCATGATCGTCGAGGTTTCGGGTTTATCGCATCAATATCGGGCGCAACCGGTATTGCACCAGGTTTCGTTCTCGGTGCCCGAGGGCCGGGTGGTGGGCCTTGTGGGTCCGAATGCCGCCGGAAAAACCACGCTCATGCGCGCGCTGGTTGGACAACTTGTGCCCACGGCGGGCAGCATTCGCATCCTCGGCCGCGATGTGCGCCGTGAACCGAAAAGCCTGCGCGAGGTCGTCGGCTATTTGCCTGAACGTGCCGAGGTCTATCCCGAGCTGTGTGTGTGGGAATACCTGGATCTGTTTGCAGCCATCGCGGGGCATCGCGGCCCCGAGCGCCGAAAACGGATCGATGCGGCGCTGCAAAGTGCCGGCATGACGGCACGCGCCGAAGCGGCCACGCGCGAACTCTCGAAGGGTTTGCGACAGCGGTTGGCTCTCGCCGCGATCTTGATGCACGATCCCGCGGTCGTCGTTCTCGACGAGCCCACCGATGGGCTGGATCCAGAGTCGCGTCAGTCTTTACTCAACGAGATTCGACGGCTTGCGAACGAGGGCCGGACGGTATTCCTTTCGTCACACGTTTTGGCAGAGGTGGAGCAGGTGGCGCAAACCACTCTCATCCTCGTCAACGGACAGCTTCGCGCCAACGAGGCTTCCGAAACGGAAACACAACCTGTTTATGGTTTGCGGGTGCGCGGCGATCTTGGTTCGGCGGCCGCGACGGTTTCGGCGCATGCCGATGTGGCGGAATGCACGACCGCGGACGGCGGCTTGATTGTGACCTTGAAAGCGGGTGTGGCCGACGCGGCAGGCCCTGCTGCTGCGCTCGTGGCCTGTGGCTTCGCCCTCGTCGAGCTGTCCGAGCAGAAGGATTCGTTGCGGCGGCGTTTTGCGCGCGCCGTGGGTCGTACGGTTGAGGAGTTGTCATGAGCCAATCCACGCGTTCAGTCGCAGCCATTCAAAGCGACATCCTGGCCATCTTCACCAAGGAGTTTCGCAGCATGTTGCGCGAACGCCGCGGGTGGATGATTCCGGTCATCTATGTCCTCGTGCTCGGTTCGGTGGCGGGCCTTTTCCTGATCACCGTGGGCGAGCAAGGCAGTGACTCGCAGCTAGGTCAGGTATTGGCAGGCGTTGTCGCGGTGGTTCAGACCCTGGCGCTCGTCACCTTTGCGCCACTCGTCGGCGCCGCCAGCATCGCCGGGGAGCGCGAGCGCGGTACGTTTTCTGTGCTCTTGTCTGCACCCGTGGACCGCCTGGCGATCGGCATCGGAAAGTCCATGGTGGCGGTGCTTTACTGCATGGTGTTGCTGACGGCTTCGTTGCCGGTGGCCGCCATGTCGCTGCTTTTCGGTGGTCCGGACATCGGCGCACTCGCGGGACTGTATTTCAGCCATGCGGTGTTAGGAACCACCATGACCCTCATCGGTGTTGCGGTTTCGACCTTGTTTCGTCGCACGTGGACCGCTGCTTTTGTTGCCATCGGTACCACGGCCGCCCTGACCATCTTGACGCTTGCGCTTGGCGCGCTCTCCCTCGATTCCAACAGCTGGGACGAAAAGGGCGTGCCCTTCGTCTTGTACTTCAATCCGGGTTTCTTCCTGCCGCTCTTTTTTGACGGCGATGGCTCGTGGATCAAACCCGGTGCGTGGTTCTTGCATTATGCCGCCATGGGCAGCATGGCGCTTGCGAGCCTGGGGTATGCGCTTTATCGCCTGTCCCGTGCACGCGACTGACGCTGCTAGCGCTTGCGGCGTTTGGCACCCTTCGACAGACGCGGATTCTCAAGCAGGTAAAGCCCGCTTTTGCCGGGCAGCACCAGATCCAGATCGCCATCCTCGTCCATGTCCCGGGCTTCGATATAAAGGCCGGTACCAACCGTGCCACGGATGAAGTCCTTCAACGCCGAGCGATCTTTGGCTTCCCGGGGTGGATTCTTGGCCGGCTCGCCGCGCGCGAGGATCTGACGCACCCATTTGTTTGCCTGACGATCGAAGCGGTACGCCGCTACCATGGGTGCATCCACGTCACCGGGCTCAACCTCGTGGCCATAGACCCGCGTTCCGGTGACGAGAACCGGCTTGCCGTTGCCGTCCAGATCGATCCAGCGCGTCGTATGGGCTTGATGGATCTCGTTGTCGATCTCAAGTCGGGTCCAGCTCCGCTTGCCATCGGCGGCGCGGGACTGCTTGTACCAGTACAAGCCGATACCGTGCGCGGTGCCCGTGATGAGATCGGTTTGGCCATCGCCGTCCACGTCGCGTCCGAGGATCAGGATGGATGCGCCGTTCAAATTGAACTCGGCGTGAAACGGCCAGGCCTCGTCGCTGTCCTGCGAGGGTTGTTCGTACCAGCCGTTGGGGCCGATGAGATCGATCCGTCCGTCACTGTTGACGTCGCCGTAGCCGAGGCCGTGTCCGGCCCCCTTTTCGGAGACAAGATGTCGCTTCCAGAGCACCTTGGGTTTCTGGGCGGACAATTCGTACCACACGATCTTGTTGTTGGTGGCGGGCAACAGATCCAGACGTCCGTCGCCGTTGACATCCACAAGATCGCAGGCCTCACTCGCCCCGGGGTAGTCGATGTCGTGATCGATCCATTGTTTTCGCGGATCGCCCGGGTGTTCCACCCATCCGAGGCGCTTGCTGAAATAGGTGCAGGTCACAAAATCGATGCGGCCGTCATCATTGACATCAAGCGGTAGACTCGCGAAATCCTCGTGGTAGTTCGGATGGACCTGGCCGACCTCGCGTACCTTCCAACGCTTCCAGTTCGGCGCCTGATACCAGGAATCGCCACTCATCACGTCCAGCTTGCCGTCGCCGTTGATGTCTGCGGCACCGGCGCCTTCAAAGGGGGCCCGATCGTTGAGCGTGTGTTTCACCCACGGCAGATCCCGCGTTTGCATCTGTGCCTGCGCTTGTGCCTGCGCTTGTGCCTGCGCTTGTGCCTCGGACGCTGCAAGCAGGGCAACGGTACCGAGTCCAGCGAGTAAATGGGCAAAGAACAAATTCAACGTTTTCATTCGCTACTTCCCATCGATTGTACATCGGTCTCGGCTGATCCCGTTTGCCCAGTCTATGTGGCGGCGATCACACCCGCGCGCTTTTCGAGCCGCACACGACGGGTCAAGCGGGTGGACCGCTGGCAGAGCCGCTAGAGGCCAAGTGACGCGTCATCGGCTTGCAGGCGCAGATCGAAATTCAACAGGCCATCGACGATCGACAGTTCACCACCCATGAGACCAATCTGCGACGCTGCCAGTCGCACGGCGTCTTGCGTGGAGACATCGGCGCTTTCGGCCTGCATTTGCAGCAATCGTCCTACATTGAGGTGCAACGATCCGATGGCGACGCGGTTTCCGAAGACTGCCGGTCGTTGTTTCTGACTGTAGTACCAGCCGAGGCCATGGTTGTCGGCTACAAGCGACACACCGATGTTGGCGCCCGGCAAGGGCTCAATTCCGGCCTGGCCAAAGGGCGCGGTTGGCAAAAGGATAAATAGCCTCGGCGAGCGATTGCCGAAGGCGGCTTTCTCGGGCTCGCCATCGGACATCGGCAAAAGCGCGCGCGTCAGGGTCGGCTCGTGCGCGGCGCCGATGGAGAAAAGCGTGGTCGATACGAACGCCAGTTTTTCCGACGTTGTGTCACGCTTCCATCCGACGGCGAGATTGCGCGCCTGGGTTTGTAGGACCTCGGTCCCCAACTTCCTCGTCACGATTTGCAACTGCGATCCCAAGAGGTGAGGCCAGTGTCGCACCATCATCAAGGTGAGTGCCCAGCCGCCGCAGGCGTCGGCTGCTGCGATGGCTTCCTCGATCTCGCCCTTCAAGAACGCCGGGCGGACGACCGACTGCATGGCACTTGCAGCGGGCGTGTAAAGCGCCACGGCGCCAAGGCCCGCGCGCGCGAATTCTCTCGTGTCGACGAGGCCATCGTTGCTTCCGGACTCACCGAAAGCCGCTCGCCCCTCGGGCGTAAACGCAGCCAATGCCCGCAGCCGCCAGTCAAAGGGTTGCAGTCGGGCCACGATTGCGGCCGAGTGGAAAAAGGCACCGGTTGCAGGTGTGTAGCGATCGCGACAGGCCGTGTCCGGGATGAGTCCCGCAATCAAATCGGCCTGCGCCACCACCGTGAGCGACCCTGCGCTCGCCAGTTGCTTGTGAATGCCATTGTGGATGGTCAGCGCAAGCATCGGGCGGGGTACCTTGGTCGTGGCCGTGAGGGCCTTGAGTGCGCGCAGTCCAGCCTTGGCACTCGGTTTTCCGGGGAGGGGCGCGACAACCGTGACAGCAAACTCAATGACGGCATGAGCGCCGTTGACAATTCGTACCACAGCAGCCTGGCCGTCTTTCGACAGGGCGCCGATCCGAATCGCTTGCTTGAAACCTGCGGTGCGGAAGGGTTTCCACCAGCGGGCGCCCGCTGGCTCGCGGCCTTTGGGATCGATGAGCGCGACTTCGTAGCCCATGCGTTTGAACACGTCGCGGACAAAGGCGATGAACTTCGGTTCGTCGTTGATTCGTACGACGATACGGTGGGTGGCAAGGGGTCCCTCTTTGGTTTTCCACAACGGCGGAAGAAGGTGGTGCAAGCTCAAAAGCACCGGCGTGTCAGTGGCGATGCCGTGCGTTCCCAGTTCCGTCGGCCCGACGATCTGCACCCCGAGCGGATCGCGCAGCGCGGTCAACTGTTGCCCAAGGCCTGGATAAAGCCCGGTCAACAGATCGAGAAACGCAAAACCATCTTCGATTTCCGGAAGCCGAAGCGACACGAGCAGCGCCCCGTCCGTGGGAAGTTCCGTCGCGCCTTCAAATCCCGGGGGCAGCGCGACCGGCTCTGGCACGGTTGCATTTGCCGCCGCCTGTCCCAGCAGGGCTGCAATAAAAAGAGGCGAAAGGAGAACCAGGGACATGGTGAGACCAGGCTTGGGCGTCGCGGCCAGCGATCATATCGTAATTGCGCGATATTATACAGACTTTCGCTGAAACCCAAAAAATGCGACGCGCCTTCTAGGGCGTCAAAGTCTTGACTGGAACGGCTGTGCAGGTCTCCGGGAGCGCCACTCGAATCGGCAGGAAGCTCGTTTGGGTACCACCCTGACCCAGCTGTTCTTCAGTCCCGCGCCCCCAGCACCAGACCGATTGATCATTCAGGACGGCACAGGCGTGGGCGTGTCCGACGGCCAGGCGGGTTGCTTTGTCGGGGAGGCGCACCGTCTGGATGCTGCCCTCGGGTGGGCTGATATCCGAATCGTTGCCCAGCTGTCCCACGGCGTTGTCGCCGAAGCAGGCCACCGTCCCGCCCGTTTTCAAAACACAGGTGTGTCGCTCGCCCGGGCCAACGGCGCTGTTGTCGCGGCCGAGGGCACCGACGGTTGCAATCGAAAGCGCCGGCAAACACGACACCGTCTTGTCGTTGTGGATGACACAGGTTCGATTCGGCCCCGCCGTGATGCGCGACACGCCCGCTCCGATCGAATCCACCACGGTTGGCACCGGCGGAAACCCCGTGTTGGGTGCGAGGATATCGGGATCGCTTCCCCAACAAAGGATCGCGTCGGCGCGGGTAAGCGCACAGGTGTGAAAGAGCCCGACGGCCAGCATGCGGACGGAATGCATTTTGGATAGCTCCGAAAGCAGTACCGGCTGAGCCTGCGCCTTGTTCAGCCCATCACCCACCGACGAGGCGAGTCCGGAACAATAAACGCCTCCGGATGCGGTCAGCGCACACAGGTGAGCGCCACCTGCACCCATGTCGGCGGCGTTGCCGGGAAGGGCCACGAGCGTGGGGGGCTGCACGACCGGGGCCGCGTCATTCGAGTCGAGGGCGCGCCCCCAGCAATAAACCGAGCCATCAATGAGTCGAGCACAGGCGCGCGAACGACCCGCGCTGATCTGGCTTGCCGGCTGTGGCAGCGCGACCTGGATCGGTATGCCCGAAGTCGTTCGGGTGGCTCCCAGTTCGCCGAGGCGGTTGGAACCCCAGCAAAATACCGCGCCGCCTGTGCCGAGTGCGCAGCCGTGGTGCTCCGCTGCCGCGATGTCCCGGACGGTGCAGCGATTCGATTCGACGAGCGCATCGCCGGTAAGGCTGGCGTCCGAACGTGGCTCCGGCTGCGTTGTGGTGGTTTCCGCGCATGCCATCGCGACGATTGCCGATGCAAAAAGGGCGGTCCAACACAGACGCATGGCGAGGATTCTATCAGTTGGCGGTGTCGTGACTTGGCGCGGTCGCATTTTTCTAATAGACGTATCTCGTGCGCGGACCTCTACTTTCGGGAGCAATCGGTAGCCGAGTGGTGTTGCAGCAGGTGGTGACCCTGCTGGGCAAACGCACGCCCGTCGTGGTGCTGTCGACCGTCTGGCTGGCCGAGGTCTTGGCCGAAGCACTGCCCGTCACCTTGTTGGTCGAACCGGATGGTTTGCGTTCAGCCGTGCGCGCGGTGAAGCGGGCCGAAAAAGCAGGCCACCGCCTGGTTGCTGCGATGGCAGGCGAGGAGTTGCCGCTTTTGCCGGCATCGGTCGATGCGATCGTGGTCGATGCGTTGACCGACATGGGCGACGACGATGCACGCAGCTTTCTGGGCGCGATCGTTGCAGCCTTGCGTCCGGGGGGCATCTTGGTTTCGGTCGATGCCACCCGTGAGCGGGCCATCGAGGCCAGACTGTCTCGGCGTTTTGTCGCGGCTTGTTTGCAAGATATTGGACAGGAGCGGCCACGGGACGGGGTGGTGCTGACGGTGGGCGCGGCGCCGCCTCACGCCGTGCTCGCGGCGTGGAACCGACCGTGATTCCGCTCGGGCCTTCCACCCCTCGCCCTCGCCCTCGCCTTCGCCTTCGCCGTCGCCTTGTCTCGGCGATCCTGGTGTCGATGGGGTTGCACGGCGCCATCGCTTTCTCGGGTCTGGCCATAAGCACATTGCGCGGCATGGTCGACAAGCCTTCCGTCCAGATTGAATTTGCGCCCGTCGACAGCAAGCCTCTCGAGGCGTTGCCGTTGGGTTTGCCGCCCAAGCCCGCGGCGCCCAAAGAGGAGCCGGGTGTACCGGTGCCGAGGCCGCGTCGGCCGATTGCCAAGGCGGGGACTTCACCCGACGGCGGGGTGCTGTCCGTGGATGCAGCGCCACCACACGAAGTGACCGATGCCGGGATCGGTGTGGTTGATGCCGGTCGATCGACCGGCGATGCGGGTGCTGCGGTTTCACTGCGTGAGGCTGGCCCCGAGGGCTCGCGTCTCGTCGCACTTTTGCGCCTGGATCGGTTGCGCGCTCCGAAGGCTGCGCCGCTCATCCCACTGGTCGATCGGTTGTTGCAGATGTTGCCCGATCGCAGGCGGTTGTTGCAGGGCACGCAAATTGATTTGTATCACGACTTCGATAGCCTTCTCATTGCGACGCCCAATCCGATGGACGATGCGGTTACCTTTCTGGCGGTCCGGCACCATCTTGCCGAGACCCGATTGAAAGAGGGGCTCGCGCTTGCGAGTGCCAGCTCACGGCCCATCGAATGGCGATCGGAACGTGGGCGGCCCGTGGGTTTTCGCGCCGATCCTTCGGCGGGCAAGGACCGCGACAATCGCATCTTTGTGCTGCCCACGCCGAACCTTGCCGTGATTGCAGCCCCCGCTTATGCGGAGCTATTGCTTGCCAACCGCAAGACCGATGCGGGCGCGACGGACTGGCAGGTGCTCACCGCGCAGCTCGATGCACAAATGGATGCGGTTCCGCCCGATGCAATTTTCGTTTTGACCGCGTCAAACGTGTTTCCCGAAAGTGCGCGTCAGGCCCGGCCGGGCACGGCGCCGTTGGCGGCATTTGGCGGCGCCCTGGTGCAAGCGAGTGCCGTCGAGCTTGTGGTACGGATTGATTCGGTGGTTCACTTTGCCATCAAGGCCGAGTTCGCGTCGCCTGCCTTCGCCGAGGATTTTGCGCGCAAGCTCGGTCCGGTTCGCAAGGAATTGATGGGCAACCCGTTTGTGATGCTCGCAGGTCTTGGTGCGGTGGCGGGTTCACTGTCAGCGCAGGTCGAGGGATCGACCGCGACGGTGATCCTGCAGGCCACGCGCACCCAGCTCGAAGCGGTCTTTGGCCTGGTCGTCAATCTGACCCGGCGTTGAGCTCTGTGCGCGTAGACAGAGCGACCGCCCGTCAGCCCTTGCTCGGCACTTTGTTGTCGGCGGCGCGCACGTCTTCCATGGTGGTGCGCAAATTGCCGCCGGAATCGTTAAGCTTGATGCCTTCAGGGCGATTCCAGGGGATCTCTTCAAGCGGCTGGTCCACTTTCACCTCGTGCAAAAAGCGCGCTGACATTGGCACGGTCAGCATGAACGAGGCGTCCTTGCGGCCAAGTGGCCTTTCGCGTTTGTCGTCGCCCACCCACGTCGTCAACATCCAGCGCGACGTGTAGCCCACGAACCAGGCATCCATCGTCGCACTTGAGGTGCCGGTCTTGCCCGCAAACGGAATCTGGGTCGAGCGCATGCCGGGCGCATGGCCGTGTGTCACGACCTTGCGCAACAGCTTCGATGTCAGGTGCGCCGTGCGGGGCGGGATCACCGGTTGGGCCTGCTTCTGAGTGGCGAGTTCGACCAGTCTGTCAAGCTTTTCCCAGGGATTGCCCATCGGATCGTCGGCTGAGCTATTGTCCTCTATCAGCACGCCTTGCCGATTGCGCACCCGTCGTACGGTTATCGGCTGGCTCGGAACGCCATTGCGTGCGAAGGCCGAAAACGCGCGCGTCAGCTCATCGAGCTGGGTGCAGGAAGCGCCCAGGGCCAGCGCCTGATCCACGATGATGGGCGTCGTGAAACCCAGCTTGCGCGCCCAGGCTTCAACCTCGCGCGGCCCAGCCAGCTTGAAGAGCTGAACCGAGGGCACGTTTTTCGACCAGATGAGCGCGTATTCGAGTGTGACCTGATAATCGATCGTGTTGTTAAGATTGGTTGGTGTCCAGACCTCACCCGTGATCGGATCGACCTCGGCGCGTGGGATGTCGTTGAGCAACGATGAAAATCCGTAGCCCTGATCGAGCGCGAGCGAGTAGTAAATAGGCTTGTAGGTGGAGCCCGGCTGGCGACAGGCTTGTGTGACACGATTGAACTGCGAACGTTCAAAGTCGTGGCCCGCCGCCATGCTGACGACATAGCCCGAGCGATGATCATAGGCGAGCAGTGCAGCCTGAACCCGCGGCTGCTGTTCAAGCGCGAGTCGCACCGCACCGGGGCGGGGTGCGTGGTTTTTGAACGGCACCTCGTAGCGCACCTCGTACTTCTCGTCGTATTGCCAGTCACCAAAGCGCTTCAGATTCGTACGATGCGCATTGCGCACCCAAACCACGTCGCCCTTGTGCAGCGGGACACCGCCCGGGGCAAGGGGAACGCCGTTGTCGAACTGGGACACGCTGAAGAGCGAGGCCCAGTCAAAGCCGGCACGCGGTAGATCGTAGATCTCGGAGCCGACGCGCACGCGGGCGTTGCTGGTGTTTCCAGATTCCACAAGCCCAAGCACCACCGTGTCCTCGGGCGGCGGCTCGCTTCCGTATTGCGCTTTCATTCGCTCGACGAAAATGGCACTGTCCTCGGCGTCGAGGCGCGCAAGGGGTCCGCGATAACCCTGACGCTTGTCGAGCTTGCGCAAAGAGAAATCAACGTTCTCTTGCGCCGCCTTGTCAATCCACGGCAGCAACGTCGTTTCAACCTCAAGCCCACCCTTCCACAAGGCGTCCTCGCCGTAGCGCGCTGCGATGTCGCGCCGCACGTGCTCGGCGAAATAGGGCGAAATTTCGAGGAATGGATCGGGGGGCGCGTTCACAACCACCGGTTCCGTGCGCAACCGTGTGGCATCGGCACCTTCGAGAAAACCGGCCGCGACCATCGCGGAAAGCACGTGATCGCGTCGCGCCCGTGCGCGTTCGGGATAGTGGACCGGAGAGAAACGGCTGGGCGCACCGGCAAGGCCTGCAATCAACGCCATCTCGTCGACACTCAGGGCATCGAGGCGCTTGTCGAAGAAACGCCGCGCTGCCGCGGCCACGCCGTAGGATCCATGACCAAGAAAGATCTGGTTCAGATAGAGCGCCAGGATCTCGTTCTTTTCGTAACGCGATTCGATGCGACGGGCGAGGATCGCTTCGCGGGCCTTGCGCGAGAGTGTTCGCTCGGACGAAAGAAAACTCTTGGCGACCTGCTGCGTGATCGTTGAACCGCCCTGCGACACGCGATCCGCGCGCAGGTTGGCAAGCGCAGCACGGGCGATGCCGCGCAGGTCGAGGCCATCGTGCTCGAAAAACCGGCGATCTTCCACCGCGAGAAATGCCGCAATGAGCGGCTTCGGAATTGCCTCGAACGGTACGAATTCGCGGCGCTCCTTGGCCCACTCGGCGAGCATCGTGCCATCCCAACCGCGTACGGTGGTGGTGAGCGCCGTCAACCGGGCAAACTCGTCGACGGCGGGCAACGGGGGAAGGGATGCCGCAAAGACCGTGTAGGTCACAATCCCGGCCAGAAAAAGACCGCCGAGGACGCAGCACAAGGCGAACGCATAAAAGCGAACCAGCCAACCAAGCACACCCGCACGCACGGGGTTTTGTACCTCGACGCGGTCGAAGCTTTCTTGCCGGGACGGCGGACGAAGGTTCACGCGCAGAGCGTATCATCTGTCTGTCGGGTGCGCCTGTCGTGATAGCCGTCCGCGCTGATCACGGCGACCGAGTAGGCGAGACCTTATGGCTTTGTGCCGCGCACCCCGGGCAAGCCCAGGGCTTCTTGCTCGCGCTCGTCCAGCGCAGCGAGCTTGCGGTTGAGATCGTAGTCGCTGTCCACCACGATGGATTCCAGAACCTGGATTCGCCCCTTCAGCGCAGCAAGTTCTTTTCGCAACTCGGCATCGTCGGCGTTTTGTTGTTTCAGCTGTCGCTCCTTCAGATCGAAGTAGCGCTTGAATAGGTACGCGGGTACCCCGAAAATAGCGAAGATGCCCAGGATCGGAACAAGTACCCACATGATTCAAACCTCGATGAGCAGGCGTTCCGGATCCTCGATGCATTCCTTGATGCGAACCAGGAACTGAACGGCCTCGCGTCCGTCGATGATGCGGTGATCGTATGACAGGGCGACATACATCATCGAACGAATGACGATGGCGTCTTCCTCGACCATCGCGCGTTTGGTAATGCTGTGCAGTCCCAAGATGCCGCTTTGGGGCGGGTTCAAGATTGGCGTCGACATCATCGAGCCATAGATTCCGCCGTTGGAAATCGTAAAGGTTCCGCCCTGTAGCTCTTCGATCGTGAGGCGATTTTCCTTGGCCTTGGTCGCAAGTGCAGCGATCGACTTTTCAATTTCGGCCAGCGACAGTCGTTCGCAATCGCGAACAACCGGGACCACGAGGCCCTTGCCGCCGCCAACGGCGACGCCGATGTCGTAGTAATCCTTGTAGACGATGTCGTCGCCCGAAACTTCGGCGTTGACGGCCGGGAAAACCTTGAGCGCCTCGACTGCTGCTTTGACGAAGAACGACATGAACCCGAGCTTGATGCCGTGTCGTTCGGTGAACACCTTCTGATACTTCGACCGAAGGTTCATCACGCCTTCCATGTTGACCTCGTTGAAGGTGGTCAAGATGGCCGCCGTTTGCTGAGCCTCGATGAGTCGGCGTGCGACGGTTCTTCGCAGCGGGGTCATGCGCACCACGCGTTGTTGGCCGCTGCGATCGCGGGGGCTGCCGAGTCCCTGCCGGCGGGTGGGGGCCTCGGGTACGACGGGTCGTACGACTGGGGCCGCCGCGGGCTCGGTCGCGCGCAAAACGTCTTGTCGCTCGATGCGACCCGCTGGTCCCGACGCGCTGATGGCTTGTACGTCCACGCCCGATTCTGCAATCAGCCGTCGCGTGGACGGCGAGGCCTTCATCGGCTCGGTCGGCGCTTTCGGCTCGGTCGGCGCCTTCGGCTCGGTCGGCGCCTTCGGCTCGTCCTGCGCCGCGGGTGGACGCGGCGGCATCGGCACCTCTCGCAGCGTGATCCCGGGCGTGGCCACGGGTGCAACCAAGGGCGAGACCAGAAGAGGGGCCGTGCCGGGACGTGTTACCCCCTGCGCCGCGACAGCGCCCGCTTCGATCTCGGCAACGATGGCACCCACAGCAACCGTATCACCCGGTTTCGCGATGATGCGACGAAGGACGCCCGATACGGGCGCCGGGATTTCCACCGTGGCCTTGTCGCTTTCAACTTCGACGAGCGGCTCGTCTTGCGTCACCGCATCGCCCTCGGCCTTGCGCCAGGCGGCAATCGTGACCTCTTTTATCGACTCGCCAATATTGGGAACAAGGACAGGCTGTTGACTCATGGCTTTTGCGGGGGTGTGGGACTGACCGGGTGGGCTTCCGGTGTGGAGGCAACGTTGGCGTCAACGAGGCCGAGTGCGGCTTTCATCAAGCGGGCGTGTTCCAGCTTGTGACGGCTACCCGAGCCGGTCGCGGGGGATGAGGACTGCGGCCTTGTGACCGATCCCCATTGAAAATTGCCGACAAGCAGGGGTCGGTAGTAGCGCTGCACGAAGGTAGAAGGCCCCATGTTGCGCGGCTCTTCTTGCACCCACACACAGGGAATGCCATCCCGGTAGACCGACAGCTCGTCGAGCAGAATGTCCATGCGGGTCGGGTAAAGTTCTTCGATGCGCAGGATGGCCACGTTGCCAAGGCCCCGTTCGTCGCGTGCCGCCAGCAAATCGTAGTACACCTTGCCGCTGCACAGAACGATGCGGTCCACCCTGGCCGGATCGACCGAGCGATCGGGAAGAATCGGTGCAAACGCGCCATCGGTAAAGTCGCTGACCTCCGAGACGCAGAGCGGATGTCGCAACAGGCTCTTCGGGCTCATCACGATGAGCGGCTTGCGGTAGGGCCGCAGCACTTGCCTTCGCATCAAGTGGAAGAACTGGGCTGGTGTCGTGACGTTGCAGACTTGAATGTTGTCATTCACACACATGTTTAAAAAGCGTTCGAGGCGGGCGCTCGAGTGCTCGGGTCCTTGCCCCTCCATGCCATGCGGGAGCAGCAGGGTGAGGCCCGAGACGCGGCGCCACTTGGCCTCGGAGGAAATCAGGAACTGATCAATTATCACCTGGGCGCCGTTGACGAAGTCGCCGAACTGAGCTTCCCAGATCACCAGACCATCGGGGGTGTCGAGGCTGTAACCGTATTCAAATCCAAGCACGCCTTCTTCGGACAGGGGACTGTCGTAGATGTCGATGCGCGCTTGTTCGGGGCTGAGGTGCGCAAGCGAGGTGTAATCCTCACCGGTGTTGAAATCTGTGAGCGTCGCGTGGCGATGGCTGAAGGTCCCGCGGCGCACGTCCTGACCCGACAGGCGCACCCGCGTGCCTTCGAGCAGCAAGCTTCCGTATGCCAGGGCTTCACCCGTGCCCCAGTCAATAGGGCGCTGACCGAGCGCCATTTCGAGGCGCGTTTGCAACAGCTTCACCAGCTTTGGATGCGGGGTAAAGGTCTCGGGCACCGTCGACAAACCTTTGCCGATCGATTCGATCGTATCCCGCGGCACCGCCGTGACCACGTCTTTTATCGACGAGGCCATGCCCCCTTGAATGCGCGACCAGACACCCGCGAAGGTGCTGGGAATGGGCGGTTGCTCGAAGCGCTTGGCACTTTCAAGCGCCCGCTCCAATTCTTCGTATTTTGCGGCCGAAATGGCATCCGCGTCGTCAAGCGTGATCGGCGCCTCGTTGCCGTTGCCGCGATTGGCAAATGCCTGCACATAGGCGTCGCGCACCGGGCGCTTGTTTTTGATCCGCCGATACATGATCGGCTGCGTGTAACTCGGTTCGTCGCCTTCGTTGTGACCGAGCTTGCGGTAACACCACATGTCGATGATGACGTCGCGGTGGAAGCGCTGGCGGAAGTCGACTGCGATGTCGACCGCCTGAGCCACGGCCTCGGGATCTTCGCCGTTGATGTGAATCACGGGCACCTGCAACATGCGCCCCGCATCCGTCGGATAGGTGAACGAGGTGCTGCGCTCGGGCGGGGTGGTGAAGCCGATGCGGTTGTTGACAACCAGGTGGATGGTGCCGCCCACGCGATAGCCCGGCAGGCCCGACATGTTGAAGGCCTCGTACACGATGCCCTGTCCCGCAAAAGCAGCGTCACCGTGAATCAAGATGGGCAAGCCGCGCGTCTCGGGCTCGGGATGCTTCATGCGATCCTGCTTGGCTCGCACGCGCCCTTGCACGACCGTGTCGACGGCTTCGAGGTGACTCGGATTGAAGGCGAGTGAAACGTGTACCTTGCCCTGGCTGCTAACCCGATCGTTCGAAAATCCAAGGTGGTACTTCACGTCGCCACCGGGATCCCAGTTGAGCGCGTTCATGCGATCGAGAAACTCGGCGAAAATTTCCGCCGGAGGCTTTCGCAACACGTTTGCAAGGACGTTGAGTCGTCCCCGGTGGGGCATGCCAATGATGATCTGGGTGACCCCTTGCGCAGCCGCCCGATCGATGATGCGGTCAAGTAGCGGGATGGTGCTCTCCGCACCTTCGAGTGAAAACCGTTTGGCGCCCAGGAACTTGGTCTGCAGAAATTGCTCGAACACCTCGGCCTCGATGGCGCGGGCAAGCAGGACAAAGCGCTCGCTTCGGCTAAGTGGGGCCTGGTTGCGGTTGTCTTCCACTCGATCCTGCAACCACGAGCGCAATTCGGTGTCGTAGATGTGCGCAAGCTCGACACCGATGTGGCCGCAATAAGTTGCCTTGAGATGCTCGATGACCGAGCGCAACGAGGCGGTTCCAAGGCCCACAACGTCGCTCTTGATAACCGCATCGAGATCCGCGTCCTCGAGGCCGTAGTCTTCAATTCGCAATGCGAAACGGGAGCGGTCCTCAAGACCGAGCGGATCGAGATCGGCCGACATATGGCCATGTTCGCGGTAGTCTTCGATCAAGCGCCGGGTGCGTTTGTCGCCCCGCGCGCGGTCGACGGCAGCGGTTTCGATCGTGTGGTTGTGCGGATACGTTGGCGTTGGTGTCAGCGTTGGCGTCAGTGTTGGTGTCAGCGTTGGCGTCAGCGTTGGTGTCAGCATTGGCGGCTCGCCGCGTTGCCAGACCGCAAAAATCGGTCGCCAGTCCGGGGGCACCGCATTGGAATCGTCACACCAGCGAAGATAAAGCGCCTCGATGAACTCCAAGTTTGCCGGTTCAATCTCCATGGTCGACGGCAGGGTGTCGTCGCGCGATGCGCTCCGAGCGGGGTCGGGTTCTTTGGAGGGCAGTTCGTGGGCGGACATGGGTGGTGAAATCAAACGCGAGTCGGGTTGGGTAGTCTAGGGCCCGGAACTCGACCTCACAACACCGAGGCGGGCGTTCTTGCGTGTTGGTCATTTTGACGGGTCGAGGTAAATGGCGGGTTTCCAGTGCGAAAACTGCGCGAAACGCCGCCGGATGATTTCTTGACCGAACTTTCAGATGGGCCCATCGTAACCACACAAAGGTGTAGGGGGAAAACCGATGACGAGCACAACGCGCGAGAAGACGACGAAAAAGGGTTCGGACAAGGCAGCGCCCGCAGCGCCTCAAAAACGCAGCGCGGCAAAATCCGACATGGAGCCCGCAGCACCGGAGCCGGCAAAAGCGGCAGCCCCGGCGCCTGCAAAAGCGCCCGCCCCGGCAAAGGCGACGGTTCGACCCAGCAATCCGGAGATCGCCTGGGTCGCCTATGGCTTGTACCTGCAGTCGGGTGGCGAGCACGGCCGAGACCTTGAGCACTGGTACGCCGCAGAGCGGATCCTGTCCGGAAAGCCTTGAGAGGCCCGGCGCCCATCAAGCCCGGCGCCAAACCTGTCGATCCAAACCCCGTGAAAGCGGGTCACAACCGAGCCAGCGGGAGTCCGCCCGGATGGGTCGTTTTGCCCCTTTGCCTGCTCGTGGGTTGCGCGGGCGCTTCACTCGAGGGCGGGCCGTTTTCGGCGCCGGACGCGGGCCCCGCGGGTTTGGATCCCCGTTTTGATCGCGTGGTCGTCATGCCGGATGATCGCACCGTGGTGGATCCCGTGCAGGATCCCTTTGAAGGTTCCTGCGGCCGTTCCACGATTCGCGCGCAGGCCTTGCCCGTGGATCTGGTGGTGATGATGGACGCTTCGGGTTCGATGAAACAGCGCACCTCGTCCGGTGAAACCAAGTGGGAGGCGGTAACCGGCGCCTTCGATCAGTTTTTTCGCACCCAGGGCGCAGGACTTTCGGTGGGTCTGCAATTATTTCCGCTGACCAATCGCGGCGCCGTGCGTGACTGTTCGACCGATGCGGGTTGCGGCATTCACGGCCCCTGTGATCGCTTCAAGGTTTGTGTCTCGAGTGGCAAAGATTGTCTTTCCGATGCCGACTGCGGTGGCAGCGAATGTGCGCTGGTGGGACGGTGTCAGACGATGGGCGGCTATTGCGCCCCGGCCGGTGGGTCGTGTAGCACGAATGCCGGAGACAGTTGCACAGCGTTGCCCGGCCGGTGTCGCCTGTTTGAAACGTGTGACGTGAATGCCTATTCCAGCCCAAAGGTTCCGGTTACGGCCTTGCCTGGCGGCGCCGCGGCGCTATCGAGCGCGATGCGTGTTGCGGAACCCGATGGCGCGACACCGACCGGTCCCGCGCTGAGCGGCGCACTCGCACAGGCGGCAGCGCGCTTGAAGTCAGAGCCCTCTCGTCGTGCTGCGGTTGTGCTGGCGACCGATGGCTTTCCAACAAGTTGTTCGCCTCAGGGAATTCGAGAGTTGGCTCAAATCGCCGCCGGCGCATTCAACGCCACACCCTCGGTTGCAACCTACGTCATTGGCGTGTTTTCCCCGCAAGAGGCCTCGACGGCTGCATCGAATCTCAACCAGATCGCGGTTGCCGGTGGCAGTGACAAGGCCATCATCGTCGATACGGGAACCAACGTGTCGACCGAATTTCTGCGCGCACTCAACGCGATTCGCTTCGCGGCCCTCGCCTGCGAATACCAGCTCTCGCCCGATCCTTCAGGCCTGGTCGATTTCGGACAGGTCAACGTTCGGCACGTGAACGCCAGCAACAAGGTCGCCTATGTTCCCTACGTCGGGATCCCGTTTCGATGCGACTCTGCCCGCGGCGGCTGGTATTTCGATGTCGATCCTGCGATGGGCGTGCCAACGCAGGTCCGCACTTGCCCAGCGACGTGTTCGCTATTGCGCTCCGACCCCGGCGGCCGCGTCGATCTCATCTTTGGTTGTAAGACGATTGTGATCGACTGAGTTCGCGAAAAGCCGCGGGATCGCTGTCGCGTCCGGTCTGCTATGGTTGCCTGGCAAAATTAGCCAGTTATGAAGCCACTTCTTCTGCCACTTTTGGGTCTGCTTTTACTTGGTAACTGTAAGGACGATTCATCGCCAATCGATCCCGGACCCATCGTGGCCCCGGGGCGACTGCGACTCCTGACGACCGAGCAGATAACCAATGGCGTCCGCGATCTGCTCGGGGGACCTGCGTTGAAGCTGAACTTTGGCGTTCGGACGAACCAGCAGGCGGCCGAAGCAGGCGTGAGCGCTATCATGGCCGAGGAGTTAGAGGCCGAGTCGCAAAAGGCAGCCATGGCCGCGCTCACCGATCCCAAGACCCGCCTCGAACGGGTCGGCTGTAATGCCTTGGAGATGCCGTGTCGGGAGCGATTTCTGCGCAGCTTCATGCGTCGCGCTTTTAGGCGACCCATCAACAGCGTAGAGCTGAATCGCTACCTGGCAGTAAGTGAAACTGCTCGGGTTGCGTTGCTGGATCCATGGCGGGGCCTTGCGGTTGCAGTTGCCGGGGTGTTGCAGTCACCCAACTTCTTGTACCGGATCGCGGTCACGGCTGCCGACGATCGCGTGGCACACAGTCTCGATCTCGCGACGCGCCTTTCCTTTTTTCTCTGGAATACGATTCCAGACGAACAGCTTCTGAGGAGTGCAGAAAACGGGGAGTTGGTCGATCCCGCGGTCTTTTCCCGTGAAGTGGATCGTTTGACTGCCTCACCACGATTCCGCATGGGTGGGCTACATTTTTTCTCGGACTGGTTGGGTCTTGTTCAGATTCCCGACCTTCGCAAGGATCGCGATGACTTCCCGGGCTTTACCGAATCTCTGGCCAACTCGATGCGCACCGAGGTCGAAATGCGCATCGGCAATCAGCTGTTTGACGCGAACGGCGACTATCGCGACATTTTTATCGGAAAACAGACGTTCGTGAACGCCGAGCTTGCGGCGCACTACGGATTGCCCCCGACCGGTGCGGCTCCAGAGACTTTTGTTCCCGCCGTATGGCCAGCCGATCAACCCCGCAGCGGCTGGTTGGGGCACGCCGGAATTCTAAGCCTCCGCTCTGCCGGTGGAGGTACGTCTCCCACGCTGCGCGGCCGATACATCATGTCCGATCTTCTTTGTCGTACGATACCTCCACCGCCTGATGTTACAGATACGGTGTTGCAACTCGTTCCGCCGGGTGTTCAATGGAGTACCCGACAGCGACTTGCGGAACATGTGAAAAATCCTATATGCCGTTCCTGTCACATCAATATGGATCCGATCGGATTTGCGTTGCAGAACTTCGACGCAGTCGGGGCCTACCGTGCCACCGAGGACGGGATACCGATCGATCCTTCCGGCCAACTGGATGACGTTCCATTTGCCGATGCGGCGCAACTAGCCCAGGTGTTGAGGGATCATCCCGAGGTGCCCGGATGTCTTGTGCGCCAATTGTTCCGATACGTGGCGGGGCGCCTCGAACTTGAAGCCGAAGAAACGTGGTTGGCAAGTCTTGAACGACGCTTCGCGATGCAGGGATATCACATCCCGGCACTTTTCCGGGATCTTGCCAAAGATCCCTGGTTCATTTTGCCCGTCATCCCCTTGCAAATGGCGGCGACACAATGAACAAACGTACGACGAATACACGTACGACGAACAAACGTGCGATAATGAGCCGCAGGACCCTCTTGCGTGGCGCGATCGGCTCCGTGGGTTCGGTATCGATCGGGTTGCCGGCGCTCGATATCATGTGCAACGGCAATGGTACGGCGTGGGCCGATGGCCTGCCTTTTCCGAAGCGTTTCCTCATCTATTTTTGGGGCAATGGCAACGAACCCGAGGCGTGGACACCGGCGGGCGTCGGACGCGACTGGGTCCCGAACTTCTACCTTTCGTCCCTTACACCCCTCAAGGACAAGGTTTCGATTGTCACCGGCACGCAGTTGCCTATCGCGAGAAGGTACAATCCGCATGTCGAGGGTGCGGTTGGTATCATGGGCGCTGCCAATCCGCTTCTGCACGAGAGCTACAAGGGCAGCAAAGACTGGGACTTTATGACCCACCCGGGCCCCACCATCGACCGGGTGGTGGCGGCGTCGCTGGGCAAGCAAACGCCGTTCTCGTCGCTTGAACTCGGTGCGACGCCGGCGCATCCGAGTTTCGGTCCCGGACAGGCAGTTAGTTTTCCATCGCACAACGGTCCCTTCAGCCCCAATCCGTATGCATTCAAGGCGCTTGAAGTGTTTACGCGTCTGTTCGGGCCAAATTTTCGTGATACGAATTCGCCACCCGATCCCATGTTGCGCGTACGCACCAGTGTGCTTGATGCCGTTGCGCTGGATGCAAAGGCGTTGCAGCAACGACTCGGAATGGGAGACCGGATGCGCCTCGAGCAGCATCTCGACGGCATTCGGGCACTCGAACTGGCGATTCTGCGTCCGGCGTCAATGGCGACCTCGATTTGCGCGAAACCACCGATTCCCAAGGGTGGCACACCATGGCCAGGGGAATACGCCGACAATGCGCGGATCATGGGTCAGTTGATGGTCATGGCGGTCGCATGCGATCTGGCCCGGGTGGGCACCTTTGTTCTCACCAGCCCGGCCTCACACGCCAACATCGCTGCGAATATTTTCCCGGCGGATTTCCCCTTCGCGTGCAACGGCGCCAAGGGCGTCAGCTTTCATGAATTCGAGCATTGCAGCGGCTTTATCGAGCCAGTACGACTTGTGCTGCGTTTTATGATTGAACGCTACGCCGAGTTTATCGGCTTCCTCGATTCCGTCCCCGAGGGAGACGGTACCTTGCTCGATCACAGCGTGGTGTGGGGTACCTCCGAGGTCGCCAACGGCTGGAATCACAAGCACGATAACTTTCCGATGCTCGTCGCAGGTTCGGCGGGAGGCGCGCTGAAGACCGGACTGCACCTCCCTCTATCCGGTGATGCTGCGACCATCAACGCCACCCGCGTACCATTCTCCTTGTTGCGGGCCCTGGGAATGCCCATTCAGAGTTGGGGACGTGATCAGTTCCAAACCTCAAATCCGATTTCCGAGCTGCTCGCGTAGGCGCGCAGGCCGGGCAACGTTCGGGTGCGAGCCATTCGCAAGGCACATCGGTTGGAAAACTACCGTTGTATGGGCACAGACGCGTCGTAATCAGGTGGCGGATGATTGTAGAACGAACGGCAATGGGGATTGCCGGGAGACGTGCCAGCGTCTGAATGCGTGGCGTCGGGAACCTACCGAAGGGGCAATCGGCGGCCACGCCGCGGAGATTGACGAAACCGAATGTTGTTTGAAGCGCGACCGGGCGCTATTCTTGCAATACACATGAAACGTACAAATGTTGTGTTGCGTGATAATTTGCTGGAGGAGGCGACGCGCCTCGCGGGCGAGCGAACCTATTCGCGCACAATAGAGCGAGCGCTTGAGGATTTCGTGCGCCGTGCGAAGGCTCGCCAGATCCTTGGCCTTGCCGGATCCGGACTGTGGGAAGGCAATCTGACCCAGATGCGGTCGGATCTGGCCGATCCCGGCAAAAAGGCGAAACGTGCTTCTCGTTGATACGTCGGTGTGGATAGAGGTTTTCAGGAAACGGTCGCCACTGTCATTGGAGGACAGCGTTGCCATTGACGAGGTGGTGACGTGTTTGCCGATCGTTCAGGAAGTTTTACAAGGGTTCCGGGACGAACTCGCTTTTCGCCGGGCCAGGGAAGCGATGCTGGCATTCCCCTGCCTCGAATCGCCGTTGTCACTCGGCGTATTTGAAGAGGCTGCAGAACTATTTCGCACCGCGCGCCGCGCTGGGTTGACGATTCGCTCGTCCACCGATTGTTTGATCGCGGCGACAGCGATTCGTCATGGAATACCGGTCCTGCACCGAGACCGTGACTATTCGAGCCTAGCGACAGTCTCTTCCCTAAAACAAATGCGCGTCTAGCTTGTGCAGCGGGTTTTGTCGTCGAGCAGCTTGCGCACGGCCCGGGCCTGCGTGGCCGCGTTCTTGGCGTGCGGTGAAGCCTTGAAGCGCCTGGTGACATCGATGAAAATGGACTGTGCGTCGGTACAGAATTTCAGCTCGACGAACGAGACACCGAGCAGGTACATCGCCTCGGCGACCTCTGGAGACTTTGGAAAATCATCCAGCAGCTTTTGGTAGTGACCGGCAGCCTGACGGTGATTGTTCTCGTCGGCAAAGGATTTTCCAATCGCAAGCCGCGCGGCGGGTGCCCGTGCGTCCATTGGAAACCCCTTCAAAAGCTCGTTGAGGTAGCGCCGCATCTGCGGGCGTTCGCCGCTTTTCTGGAACTCTTGCGCCGCGGTCCACAGGCCAGCGGCATCGGTTGGCATGGTAGGCGCCACCTTGTCGACGATCTTCTGCTGGTTCTGTTCGAGCACCGCGACGCGGTCGACCACCTGACTTGCCTGGTCTTCTAGCTTTTTCTCGAGCGCCTGAATGGCGTGGTGCGCTTCTTCGAGCTTGCCTTTCAGAAGCGCGATTTCCTGCGTTTGCTGCTCGAACTTGGAGCCGAGGTCGGCCGAGTTGCGCGACAAGAGTGCATTGGCTTCATCCACCACCTGGCGCAGGCCGTCCATCGACTTGGTCGCATCTGCATAGCGATCCTCCATCGCTTTCAGATCAGACCTCAGTCGCGTGTTCTGGGTTGCGACAGCCTGCACATCGCCTTTCGTTGCACATCCGGCACCGAGCAGCGAAACGAGGGCGAGCGTGAGGATCGGTCGCTTTTTCATGAGCCCTATTGCCATTCGAGATCGACGCGGCGGTCGCGTTGCCAACTGGCGTCGTCGGTTCCGGCTGCATCAAGCGCACCCCGGGGCAAGGAGCGAAGGCGCTCACCGGGAACACCGAGCCGTTCGAGGTAGGTCTTCACCGATTGCGATCGGCGATCCGAGAGTGCGAGGTTGTATTCGTCCGTGCCGCGCGGGTCGGTGTGTCCGACCAGGCTGACGGGTCGCTCGGCCTTCTTCAGGCACGCGATGTTCGCGGTGAGTGCATTGCGCGACGCCTCGGTCAAACCGGAGTCGTTGAAGTCAAAATAAACTGGTGTGAGCGAGCACGGGGCACCGGACGCTGCGGGGGCTGCAATCGAGATGCAACGGCCTTCCACGCAGTCCTTGTCCTGGGGGCAGTCGTCGTTGCTGGCGCATTCAGCCTCGCCGCAGCGGCCGGCCATGCAGCGTTGACCGGAGGGGCACTGGCTGTCGTTGGCACAGGCGCTGCAACGGTTGGCGATGCAGGTTTGGCCCGTGGGGCACTGCGCGTTGCCGGTGCAATAGCCAGCAATTGCCGAGCATTTACCGGAGTTGCACTCGAATCCTGCCTTGCAATCTGTATCCGCTCGGCACTGCTGGCATTTGCGATCGACGCAGAACTCACCCTTGGCTTTACAATCCTTGTCCGTTTCGCAGGTCGGATAGTCCGGCTGGCAAGCGGCAAAGGAAACCACGGCCAGGACGGCCAAAAACGGAGCGCTGAGAACATTTCGCATCGAAACCCACCCTAAGCATCGGTGTGGGTCGTGTCAATACACGCTTATCCGTGATATGGGGTGTTGTTCCACCAACAATGGAGTGGCTGCTTGAGTATCTGACGAGCCTGTCTCCCGCCTCTGTGTATGCCGCACTGGGTGGAATCCTCCTGTTGTGCGGACTTGGGCTGCCGATCCCCGAGGACATATCCCTCCTGACGGCTGGCTACCTGGCTTACAAGGGCGTCGTCAACGTCCACCAGGTGTTCCTGGTCTGCTTCGTCACGGTTTTACTCGGCGATACCCTGGCGTTTGGGGCGGGCTGGTTTTTTGGCCACCGCCTCATCCGCAGTGAATTCGCCCGCCGACACTTCAAGCCGAGAAAGCAGCTCCGGGTGCGGGCCTATTTCCGAAAGTTTGGCAGCAAGGTGGTGTTCATCGCTCGCTTTTTGCCGGGTCTGCGCTTTTCGGTGTTCCTGTCGGCGGGAACGCTTCGGGTGCGACCGACCACGTTCATCGTTTACGACGGGTTGGCGGCGATGCTATCGGTCCCGGCGCTCGTCTACCTGGCCTGGTACTTCGGAGATCGCTTCGATGCGGTCTTGCAGTGGGCGCGTCACACCGAGCACGGGATCCTCGCCGTGGTCGCCGTGGTGGCAGCGTTCGTTGTGTATCGAATCGTCCGAAAGCGGCGCCGTGCGAAAAACGCCGTGCCGACGCCCATCGCTCCGGATGCGGGGCCGTAGGGGCAATTCGGAACATTCATACGAAAGATCGCTCATGGAGCGGGTTCGACCGTCAATGCCCGTCGCCCATTGAGTAGCCGACGCCGCCTTTGTCGAGCGCCATGCTGTCTCCAGCATGAGCAGGAAGGGTGATTGTTGGACAATGCAGTTGCCGAGGGTTTCTTGTCGACGATCAAAAACGAACTCTTCCACGACGTGGAATTCGCAACACTGTTTGGGAGCGGCGCCAGACCGGATTCGAGTGCCTGTGACCGATCCGGCGATCCCCCTTGTTGGCGGGTACGCGAGGGTGAACAAATTGAACATTCAAACGATTGCGGTGTGCGATCGCGGGAACGCAAGTGGATGTCGTCTTGGATTCTTGGATTTCGTCCGAATCCGCCGGGTCGTTCGTTACCACGGCGCAAGCGATTGGGCGGCCAGGCGGACATTCTTGTCGCAGTTGGGTCGCGTTCTTCGCAGATAAACAACCGAATTCACGCTGCGGGGCGCCTGGTGCGGCTTTTGCAGCGCTGGATGTTCGAGTCGACCTGGCGGACCATTACCCGCTGGGGCAACGGTATGGAAATCTGCGGTAACGTGGTTCGAGTCCAACTTGAGCTCAATCGCAGATATCGACGTTAGAGTTATGCAAGGATGTCCGGGCTCACCATTGTCAAGTCGTGGGTCACAGACGGACTATGATGCTCGCAACCGTCTACGTCTTCAAGGAATTGCGGGCGAATGCCTGACGATGCGGGTCTACGATTATAGTGTGCCGGCGGGTGTTGTGTACGCGGCGATTACTACTCAGGAGGAGACATATATGCTCACTAGCGATAAGCATAATATACGATGGATAAACAGTGTTCGAGTAATAGTGGCGTTCAGTGCTGTTGCTGCTCTGTGGTTGTCGTGCGGCGGCGGGTAGGAATCGGATACCAACCCGAGTCCAAGATGTTTGATTGCTGATGGAAAATGCCCGGTTGGTTGCTTTAAGCTAGCGGCGAACGTCGTTGACATGGAGAGATCCTGTCGAAAGCCGCTTGAAGACGTGCTGTGTTTGGATGGGGATTTTGGTCGCGTCCCGGCAACCAGTTGTCTTGTCAATTCCAAGACAGGGCAGTTTATCTGGATGGCCAATAGCCCTGTAGCAAGAGATGTCCCTGGCTATCGAATTTGCAATAATGTTGATCGGGGCTTAGTCATGGCAATGCCCTGTTGTGATTCCGTGTTGTAATATCGGCCTGTGACCGGCGTCCGAGCTGAGTTTAGGTCGGTGGTGATGCGGCGTTGGCGGTAGCTTTGCGGCGGCCCTCCGCTGCTTTGCGGCGTCGTTGTAGCGGCGGGTTTTGTCCTTCTGTTGTTGCTCGAAGTCCTTGAAGTAGTCGGCAAAGTCGCCTTGTTAGGCGGGCGGCCTTGTGTCACAATGTATTACATGAAACAAGAGAGCACGCTGACCCTTCGCATCGACGCGCGACTGGCCAAGGTTTTGGCTCGTGCTTGTAATTCCACAGGGCGAAGCCGCAGCGACATCGTTCGCGAAGCCATCAAGAGACAGCTCGCCTTGATGCAATCTGAGCAGCTGCGTCGAAAGATCATGCCGTTTGCCGAGGCGAAGGGCTATCTGACAGACGAAGATATTTTTCGCGACGTATCGTGAAGGTTCTCCTTGATACCAACGTCCTCGCGAGCGCCTTCTCTTCGCGCGGGCTCTGCGCCGACGTTTTGCGGATTGTTCTTGCCGACCACGAATTGCTGATTGCCGATGTCGTCCTGGTTGAGTTAGACCGCGTGTTGCGTCTCAAATTTCGCGTCCCAACGCAAACCTGCGCAGAGGTCGCCTCCTTCCTTCGCCAACACACCGTCGTTCCCCGCCCTTCGAGTCACCTCAGACTCGGCCTTAGAGATCCCAGTGACGAGTGGGTCGTTGCGTCCGCCAACGCTGCTCGCGCAAATATCATTGTAACGGGCGATCGCGATCTCCTCGAAGCCGCTGTCAAGCTGCCGGTTCCCGCGATTGGCCCGCGTGCTTTCTGGAACCTCTCCAAAACCAACGGCTGAATTTCGCTCTGCCGAAAGTCGTGGCGTCAAGCTGCGTGCGCGAAGCGCCCGACAAACTGCGACCCAGGCCGGGTGCTCTTCAGCGCTCGGGGCCGCCAAGTCTAGGGCGTCGCACCAAAGCGCGTGCGGAATTCGTCCATGATGGCCTTCGTTGCGGTTGCACCCACCCGCGAACATCCAAGTTCACGCATGCGTAGCACGGCGTCCAGGGTTCGCACGCCGCCAGCGGCCTTGATCTGGATGTGAGCTGGCGTGTGTTTGCGCATGAGGATGATGTCGGCTTCGGTGGCCCCGGTGGGCGCGTACCCGGTGGACGTCTTGACCCAGTCAACGTTGACGGCGGCGCAGAGCTCGCACAATTGGATCTTCTCGTCGTCGCTCAGGTAGGCGTTCTCGAAGATCACCTTGAGCTTGGCCTTGTGGGCGTGGGTAATATCGTTGACCGCTTTGATATCAGCCTGGACGTACGACCAGTCGTGGTTGCGGACCTTGCTGATGTTCACCACCATGTCCAGCTCGACCGCCCCGGCGACGAGTGCCTCCTTGGCCTCGGCCACCTTGATGGTGGTCGTGTTCGAGCCATGCGGGAATCCGATGACGGTGCTTGGAACGACCGATGATCCGGCCAATAGATCGACTGACATCGGCAGGAAGTACGGCAACACCATGGCGGTTGCGGCGTTGAACTCGCGTGCCACCGCGCAACCTTCCACGAGCTGCGCCTCGGTCAGCGTGGGGTTCAGCAACGAGTGATCGAGCATCTTCGAAAGTTCAAGGGCGGTGGGTTGGGTCATCAAAGTATCCTTTTTTTGCGCTTTGGACTGGTGGCTAAGCCACATGTCTATTTATGCTGATCCAACCCTTGAATGTCAAGCCGAGCGTTTAATGCGCCGAGTCGGGCTTGCCTGTTGGGCGTGAACGGGGGCTTGTCGATACAGCCGAACGACAGGCCGCGACCAGGTCGATTTCCGGTTCAATGAACCGTACGCCAATGCCGGCATCCTGGCCTTCATCGTGGACACCCCGTACCTCGGCGCGCAACAGATAGACGGGTTCGTCTCGGGTCGGTTGTAGTGACACGATGATTTCATCTCCAATGGTCATGGAGGGCCCACCCTGAATGAACACGCCGCCCTCGCTGAGATTGCGGGCCGATCCGGTATGCAGATCATCTTTTATATACAAATCGACCTGAAGATCCTGCGGCAAGCCGCGCAAATGCTGGCGTCGTTCGGACACCGGCGGCGTGGTCGATTTTGTGTTGCGTTTCTTCTTCCCCATGGCGCAGTTTTCCCCTGTGAGCCATTCCAACCCGAACCCGGGTGAATGTCGAAAAACCCGCCACGGATATCCTGCAGTCCGATGGACTTCTGAATATTTTCAGATATTCCAGGATGAGGAGTTATCCATGGCCCAAACGGTGGAGAGTTGGTCAGATTTCATTCGCGAACCCACCCGGGTGCTGCCCATGCTGGAAAAGGGGGGCGATGTCGTCCTTCGTCGGCGCGATGGCGAGTCGGTGGTGCTTTCAATGCAGTCGCGGGCGAACCGCTCCCAACTGGGCACTGAATTGGCGGCACGCTTCGTGTCCGAGATCTTCAAGTCCAACGCATCCCCAGAAGTGGCGGCTGAGGCCGCTCTGGCGTCGCGCTATTCTTGGGTTCACTTCTTGCCTGCGGATGCACGGGCATCATTCCTGCGTGAATTCCTGACGACGGTGCAAGCGTGTGCTTCGGTTGGCAACATGACCCGCCTTGGCGAAATGATCGCTGATTGGAAAGCAACCGCGGAGATCTATTCGGACCCGAAACTCGTGGCCGAACTTTCCCGCCCATTGACCGGCACTGGCATCCCAGTTCCTCGCCCTGCCGCGACCCGGCCTCATCGTGCCAAAACGAGGTGACCGGGCGGCACCACCGCCGCGTCAAGGTGAATGGGCGCTCATCTTTGCCGACAATCCTGCGGCCGCGGGGTGGGAAGACCTGTGCAAAGTAGCCCGCGGCAGAATGCTGGAAATGTGGCTTCACATTTCAAGATCGCCAAGGAGCCGCGAACCCAATCCTGACCGGGTGACACAGTTGAGGCACGCGCTGGGCACCCGGGTGGTCAAGGGAGAATCGCTAGAGCAGTGGCAGTACGAGGTCACGGGAGGCGGCGGTGTGTGGTACTGCCCGGATGACGCCGCGAAGACGAGGCGGTGTTGAACGTGCGCGATGGCCTGGATCCCAGGGCACCAAGCAACTCGATCATTGCGGGGCGAATGGCCAATCGTACTGCGTTCTCCTCCGAACGGCATGGGTCGGACGCCCGAGAATAAATACTGGTACTGGCCCGTCTGGCCAGAGGTGTGGCCGAAAGAAGCATCCATGCCGTGGGCGCGCATCAGCGGCCGCGGGCTGGAGTTCCGCGCTTATGTTTCAAAAACGGGTGCGGCGAACGACTGGCAAGACGTGAAGAACGCGGATCCGCAGGCAACCTGGTATCCGTTCAAGCTCAAGGCCTTTGGCGCCGAGGCAATCCTGGGCCTGGTTTGCAGCGCCCGCAACGATCGCAACCTTGCGACGACGAAGGCAAACAGCTGCCGCGACGAAAACTCGGCTGCCCTTCGGAATGCCGCCCGCTGTGTTTTCAAAAAAACGTCGCCGTTGTGGAGAGGCGAATGGGTCTCGTCCGGTGGCGAGGCTTTGAGGCCGTGTCACGTTTGATTTGAACCGCGCGGGTCCCTGGTCCTCGGCCAAAACGCTAGGGAAACCGGACCTGCACGCCGAGGCCGGCATCGAGCTCCATGCGGAACCAGCGCTTGAAACCGAGGGTCTCGGCGAACTGGAAGTAAAACCCGATGTTGCGAATCGGATCGTACATCATGCCATTGGCGTTGCGAAAGCCGAAGTCGGTGTTCGATACATCCGCCTGGTTCTGGTCGGTGCTGTCAAAGACACCCTGAATGGTCGTGTAGAACTTGAAATTGACGTCGTCGTCGAGCCAAAAGCGCAGGCCGGGCGCCAGGGCAAAGGTATCACCGGGACCGGGTCGACCGCCGGGCTTGTCGGTTTCAACCCCAAAACGAAGATCAACGATCGCGTCGAGCCTTGTCGTGATGCCAAACGAAGCCTGCAAGTCGATGAAGAAGGGAACGCGAGAGGTGCAGACGCGCTTTCCGGCCGAGGCGTTGGAGCTGCCGTCGTAGCAGCTGATGCCGGCTTTATCCGGATCGCCGTAAGGGACGATGATGCGGTAGCCGATGCCTGGCATGATCGAAAGGCCAAACTGGTTGGTGTGGTGGTAGACCGGATCCGGTATTGGGGTCGTCGGTGTTGAGACCGTTTCCTGTCCCTCGTTGGTTTCGGCCTCGCTCGGGTCAACGACCGGCGTGGCCTGCGCCAATTGCAGCGGACCCGGGGCAAGCCCGGCCGCCGAGACGTTTCTCACGACACCCGGGGCGACGAGGGCGGCAAAAAGCGCCATACTCGCCACCGCCTGGCGACCGAGGGGTCGCGAGTTTGTGATGGATGAAGAACAAGCCCCCGAAGGTACAAATCGCATGACCGCCGCAGTATCGGCCGGGTCGCGCAGATTTTCCAGATCCATTACCAGCGATTTCCAAAACCCAACCAGTGTTTTCGAAAACCGGGGTCCTGGCCTTGGGCGGCGGTCGTTGCTGCTCGGTGGGGTGGCAATTCCGATGGCAGTCAGCCGCATTGGAAACGCAGCGACTGCAGCTCGAAGCCTGCGTCTTTGTCGTTTGCAGCTGCCCGATTTGCCGGACCCCCGGCCGACCGCGCTCAAGCGCCTGGGCCTCGCCCTCGAGCGCCGGACGAGCCTGGTTGCCGAAACCGAGCCGGTGACGCTGCGTCCAACCGATCCCGAACTCTTTCGTTGCCCCTTGGCTTTCCTGACCGGTGACCGGGGTTTTGCGCCTCTGCCCGAAGCAGATGTCGTACGTTTACGTCGGTTCATTACCTTTGGCGGCTTTCTGTTTGTGGATTCGGCCGAAGGTCGCGCTGGCGGCGGCTTTGATGCTTCTGTGCGACGGTTGCTCGCGAGCCTCTTGCCGGGGGATCTGCCGAAAGCCGTGCCCGAGAACCACGTCTTGTGGAAGTCGTTTTACCTGTTGAAGTCCGGGGTCGGTCGGGTCGAGGCCGCTCCCTACGTCGAGGCGGTCGAACGCGAAAAACGAATCGGAGTGCTTTATACCCAGAACGATGTTTGTGGCGCGATGGCCCGCGACGGTTACGGCCGCTGGGAACACGAAGTGATTCCGGGGGGTGAAGGGCAACGGGAAATGGCCTTTCGCTTCGCCGTCAATGCCGTGATGTACGCGCTTTGCCTCGACTACAAGGAAGAGCAAGCCCACATTGACTTCATCCTGCGCACGCGGCGCGCGCGTCCCTGAACGGTAGCGTCATGGGCAAGCTTACCTTTCAAGACTGGCATTTTGTGCTTGGAGGCCACTTCGGCCCAACCTCGGTGACCTTGCTTTGTACTGGCGCGCTCTTGGCCGTGGTGTTGTCGGCATGGGGTCTGTGGACCGGGCCGCGACGAGGTTACCGCGTGCCACTGTTTGTGCTGCGGTTACTGGCGGTCGCGGCCTGTCTGGTGGTGGCGCTTGAACCCACGCTTGAGTTGCGCGAGATCACCCGCATTCGCAACCATGTGGCGGTGTTGATCGATGTGTCGCGCTCGATGGGCGTCAGCCCCCCGTCGGGAGGTGACTCTCGCCTTGCGCGGGTCGAGTCGCTTGTGCGAGGTGAGCACCGTCGCTTCGAGAAGTGGCGCGCACAAGGTCACGGTGTGGACTTTTACACCATGGGTGAAACCCTGAGCCCGGTCTCGCAGGAAGCAACCTTTCGTGCCGAACACGATGCCACGCGCATCGCCGAAACGCTGACCGAGATCAAGAGCCGCTACGGTGGGCGGGATCTGGGCGGCATCGTGCTGTTGTCGGACGGCATCGACAACGGTCGCATCGGAGCCGGTCCACTGGATCCCGAAACCCGCGATCTGATCCGCGATCTGGGCGTTCCTGTCTCGAGCGTATGGATGCGCGAGACGGCGTTGAAGGATATTTCGGTCGCCACCGTGCTCGCCGACGACTTCGCTTTTGTGCGCACCCCCATCAACCTTGAAGCCGTGATTCGCCAAAGTGGGCTCGGCGGCCGTTACATCGAGGTGGCGCTTTATCGCGATGGGCAATTCATGGATACGCGTTCGGTGAAGCTTGAAGGAAATGCTTCAGAGGTCAAGGTTTCCTTTCCCTTCACCCCACAGCAGCCGGGTCAGTCGGTGTTCGAGATCCGCACGCCGGTTCTGAGCGGCGAAGCGTTGTCTTCGAATAACAGTCAGGTGTTTGCGCTCACGATCATCCGCGATCGCGTGCGTGTGCTACACGTGACCGGCCGCCCCCTTTGGGACGTACGATTCTTGCGTTCGTTGATGCGCCTTGATCCCAACGTTGATCTGGTTTCGTTCTTCATCTTGCGCACGCTGGAGGACGACGCACCCTGGGAT
>Ga0105046_10000715_pt1 | contig 48241 bp, 43 predicted proteins | sample MAT03_FD_78385 | JGI IMG/M metagenome (GOLD analysis project Ga0105046, IMG submission 78385) | Freshwater microbial communities from Lake Fryxell liftoff mats and glacier meltwater in Antarctica - MAT-03 (megahit assembly) | ecosystem: Environmental > Aquatic > Freshwater > Ice > Liftoff... | reverse complement strand
GGTGCAGTTTGGACGAAGTCAGCTTCAGCAACCACGATTTGCAGGACTTCGACTTCGACTTCAGCCTCTGTCGCATCCTCAATTTCGGCTGCAGTCCCGGCTTCGACCGTTGCGACAATCTTCGTCGCAGCCTCGGTTTCGTCTGCCGCGGCGATCTCGGCCCCGGCGTCAATCTCGTCACCGACTTCCGCTTCGGTCACTGCTTCTGGTGCCACGGCGATGGTGGCTTCGAGTTGGGCAACCGAGGCGAGGGCAGGTTCCTGTTCCGCGGATCGCGCAGCAGGGGCCGGCATGGCGGTTTCAATTTCGACCGGCACGTCTGAGGGCACGTCTGAGGGCACGTCCGAGGGCACGTCCGAGGGCACGTCGGCGGGCATTTGCGGTTCTGGCGAAATGGTGCGGCCGGCGGCCGGTTCGGCCGGGGCGACGGCAGGCCCTTCCTCGTCGAACAATATCTCGGGGGGACTCATGACGGCTTCGGGGGCGGCCACCGCCGCGGCAAAGGCCGTAGCGAAGCGGTCGTGGGCTGGCTGGGCCACGGCCTGACGCAACCGTGCGAGGCGGGCGGCGACACCGTCTGGCACGAAGTCTGCGAGCTTCGGTGCGGGAGGCGCAGCGACGGGCGCCACCGCGGGCATCGTGATCGCGGGGGTCATCATCGCTGGGGTCATTGCTGTGCCCGCACCAAGACCGGCGGCGGGGGCCATTGACGGGACCAGCTGATCCGATGCCCGCAAAACCACGCCGTTATTTCCGATCTTCGCTTCTACCCTGCGCTGGATCTCGCGCTCGGCAATGCGGTGCAGCATTGCGGCATCGGGGGTTGGCGGTTCGGCCCCAAAGTAGCGGTCCTCAGCGGCCAGGTCGCGGAAATACTCCGCAATCGCCTTCATCGTGTTGAAAGGCTCGTCAAAGCCTTCCAGCGTGCAGCTGAAGGTGCCATAGGAAACCGTAAGGATCTTACTCGCGCCAATCATCAGTTGCGTGCCTTTCGGGACTCTTGCCGGATCACAATACGTGTCCGGCGATCTAATCCATGGACAGACAGGGGTTATTTGAAGGATTGATTGTGTTTGACAACGCCTGCCCTTGCCTTAATCCCTTCGCTCCGCACGGGCCCTTTTCCCGGCCGGTGCCTCAGTCTGCGACAGTATTCCAGTGAAACGCCCGCTTGTCGAATCCCCCGACCCTGTGACCCTTGTGGGGGGCGGCGCATTCACAGCACGCGATCTGCAGATGGCGCTTCAGCGGGCATCAGTCATTGTGGCGGCAGACTCCGGGGCGGACCGGGTGCTGGCGGCGGGGCGGATGCCGGCCGCGGTGATCGGTGATTTCGATTCGATTTCGCCCGACGCCCGCGCGGCGATACCCGCCGACCGGCTGCACCCGATTGCCGAGCAGGAGACAACCGATTTCGACAAGGCGCTGCGGATGATTGCGGCTCCTTTCGTGATTGCCGTGGGCTTTACCGGGGCCCGGATCGACCATGGGCTCGCAGTATTCAATGCGCTGGTGCGGCATGCGGGGCAACGCTGCCTTGTCCTCGGCTCGCAGGATGTGGTCTTTGCCAGCCCGCCCCACCTGCAGCTGCGCCTGACTTCGGGCGACCGGGTTTCGCTGTTTCCGATGGGGCCGGTACGGGGGGAGAGCGCGGGTCTTGAATGGCCAATTGCGGGCATAGACTTTGCACCAGGGGGTATCATCGGCACTTCGAACCGGGCTCTAGGCACCGAAGTGCTGCTGCAGTTCGACCGGCCGGGGATGCTGGTGATCTTGCCTCGTCGGCGGCTGGATGCGGCGATCCGGGCGGTCTGCGCCGAAGTCTAGGTTGCACGGCGGGCGCGGTCGGCGTGTCGTTCGCGGTACACGATATAAAGGCCCGAGGCCATGATGACGGCAATACCTGCAAACGCCAGCGGTACGGGGAAATCGTCAAAGACAAGGTAGCCGAGGGCCACGGCAGCCACCAGTTCCAGATAATGCAGCGGGGCGAGCGTGGCAGAGGGCGCGAACTTCAGCGCATAGGTCATGCACATATGGCTGACCGCAGCCCAGAAGCCCACGCCGAAGAGCCACAGCCAGTTGACGCCCTGCGGCCAGACCGACTCCAGCGGCGCCACGCCCGATCCGTCAAAAGCCAACATTACCGGCAGGCACAAGAGCCCGCCGATCCAGGAGGTGTGCATCTGCATCGCAACCGGATGGACGGCGTCTGAGACTTCACGCGTGACCAGCATGTATGCAGCAAAGAACACCGCCGTCCCCAGCGGCCATAGCGCCACGAGGCCAAAGACGGCAAGCGACGGCTGTATGACCAGCAGCGCCCCGCCGAACCCTACGATCGAGGCGATGATGCGGCGTGGCCCGACCTGATCGTTGTGCAACAGGTACCCGAACAACAGCAGAAGGAACGGCTCTACAAAAACGATGGCGAGTGTGTCGGCCAGCGGCATCACCGCGATACCCGAGACGAACGAGAAAGTGGACAGGATCAGGAAGATCGCCCGCAGGGTGACGAGCCAGAAGGCGCGCTTTGTCATGCCCCAGCCAAGGCCCATGATCACCATAACCGGCGCCATCAGCGCGCCCTGCACCACAAAGCGCGCGGTCGTGATCTGGCCCACGGGGATGCCGCCCTCGGCCGCAAGCTTCGAGGCGACGTCCAGAAGCGGGGCCATCACGCAGAAAAGCAGCATCAGCGCAATGCCTTGAAGGATACGGTCCTGACTCATCGGTCGAAGGGCTATCTGCAGCATCGGTTGCAGTCCAGTGCAAAGCGGAAAAGGTGGCGTCAGCCAAAGAGGAAATCTGCGGCAGAGACGTCGGCAGGGGCCAGTCCAAAGATAATGATGCTGTCGGTGCCATAGGCAATCTCGGTGCCTGTGGGCGCTTCCGAGATGGTCAGATCGGAAAGTGACAGCGGCCCTCCCGGACCAAAGGCGATGTGGTCCACCCCATCGTCAAAACCGCTGATGCTGTCATGCCCCGCGCCGGGGGTGAAGACGAAGGTCTCGCGCAGTATCAGCCCGCCGGACCCCGGTGCCAGAACTGGCGCGGCACCCGTGATCTGATCCTGTCCCGGCCCGCCCTCAATGCGGACCTCGCTTACCCGTTCCGAGGCGTCGGCCTGCCCGAACTGGGCAGTGACGATCAGGACATCGTCGCCCGCACCGCCTGCAAGCGTGCTGTGGGCCTGGGCCGCGGTCACGAGTGACAGCGTGACCTGGTCATCCCCGGTGCCGCCATCTGCGCCACTGCCCCAGCCCGTGGCGGTGATGGTGTCGCGGCCTTCGCCGCCATCGGCCAGCACGCGGTCGGCGCGCAGGGTCATCGTGTCGTTGCCATCACCACCATCGGCCCGCACCGACCCGAAGATCCGCGCGCCGCCGGCGTTCTGTACGGCAAAGCTGTCATTGCCCGCGCCGCCGTCCAGCAAGACCCAGTCGGAGATCGCGCCACTGGATTTGCTGATCTGGAAAATGTCTGCACCGTCATCTGCGGCAAGCTGGACAGGGTTCGCCCGGGTTCCCCCGGCAAAGCTGCCGCGAAAGGTGTCAGCCCCCATCCCTCCGGAGACGGATGCGCTGGCCGCTGACAGCAAGAACAGGTCTGCCCCTGCACCACCGAACACTTTCGACAACGCAGCCGCAGGCCCCGTCAGGGTGATGCGGTCGTTGAAACCGCCCAGAATCAGGGTGGCCACGCCCTGCAACCGGTCTCCGGCGGCATGGCCGCCCGTGCCGGTGATGCCCGCCGCATTGGCCACGAAAGTCTGGGACCGGGTTGCGGCACCATAATCCGCCCGGGTGTCGAACCCGTTACCGGTGACCGTTTCGGCCCCGAGGCCCGCGCGAAAGAGCCCGCCCGCGGCCTGAAAGGCCAGCATGATTGCCCCGCCCCCGCCGATGTAGCTGCTGTTCGCACCTCTGAACTGCAGACACTCGATCCCGGTCAGGGCATCGCCCTGTGCCTCTCCGGTCGAAAGGGCGCTGTCGGCGGCAGCAAAGCTGACGGCGGTGGCGTAGACGGCCGTATCGGTGCCTATACCGCCCATCACTACGTCGCGCCCGGCACCGCCTGTCAGCCAGTCATCGCCAGCGTCGCCCAGAAGCGTGTCATTGCCGATGCCACCCGACAGCATGTCAATGCCGGACCCGCCGCTCAGGCTGTCGTTGCCCGCATCGCCCGACAGACGGTCGGCGATATTGCCGCCTATCAGACTGTCGTGCCCCGCCCCCCCGAAAAGGATGCCACCCAGAGCCGCGGGGTTGAAGTCCAGCAACGCTGCGGGATCATCCTCGTCCCCTGCCTCGATCCGGTCGTTGCCGGCATTGCCGGTCAGCACGTCCTGCCCCTGATCGCCCCGCAGCCAGTCTGCGCCAGCGCTGCCCAAGAGGCTGTCGTCCCCCCGCCCGCCGATGAAGGCCGAGGCTGTCACTGCTATGGCCTGATCATGACCCGCGCCCAGAATGAACCCTTCGATCGACAAGAAGACATCGCCAGAAACGTCCGGGGAAGAGCTTGCGAAATCGATGAAATCCAGCCGCAGATTGTCGAGGCTGTCGGAATAGGAGGCGTAGTCGTGGCCCGGGCCGCCGTCCAGCGTATCGACCCCCAGCCCGCCGCTGAGACTGTCGTTGCCGATGCCGCCCTGCAGCAGATCATTGCCGTCCATCCCGCGCAGATCGTCATCGCCTGCGCCGCCGTCTACCCTGTCCGCCTTGATCGATCCGACCAAGGCGTCATTGTGGGATGACAGCAAAATCCGCTCGATTGAGGTGAAGACGTCCCCCGCGGCATCGCCGGTCGAGTTTGCCGGATCGCCCATGACCAGAATGATCGCACCAGAGGCATTGGCATAGGACAGCAGGTCGTTGCCGGACTGGCCATAAATGATATCCTCGCCTGCGCCGCCCTCGATGGTGTCATCCCCCGACCCGCCATAAAGAATGTCGTCGCCTGTCTCTCCGCTGATCAGATCGGCGCTGTCGAAACCATAAAGCACATCGTCGGCGTCAAGCCCTCTCAACGTGTCAGCAAAAAGTGACCCGAGCAAGACATCGGGCAGTGCGGAACCAATGAAAACCGGCATGCTAATTCTCCCGCAGGGAGATTTGACCAATGCGAGCGCCACGTTAAGATAGGGTTAATGAATTAAAGGTTGATCAACAGTTTGGAACATTCACCGCAAGGCCGCCAAGCGAGGTCTCCTTGTATTTCTCGTGCATGTCCTGCCCGGTCTGACGCATTGTTTCGATACAAGCGTCCAGGCTCACGAGGTGGATGCCGTCGCCGCGCAGCGCGAGGCTCGCGGCGGACACTGCCTTGATGGCGCCAAGCCCGTTCCTTTCGATGCAGGGCACTTGCACCAGCCCTTTCACCGGGTCGCAGGTCATGCCGAGGTGATGCTCCAGCGCGATCTCGGCGGCATTCTCCACCTGTTCAGGCGTGCCCCCCAGAATGGCCGCAAAGCCTGCCGCAGCCATCGCGGCTGCCGATCCCACCTCTGCCTGACAGCCGCATTCCGCGCCAGAGATCGAGGCGTTGTGCTTGCACAATCCGCCAATGGCTGCGGCAGTCAGCAGGTAATCTCCGATCCGTGTGACCGAGGCGCCCGGCACATGGTCAAGGTAGTAGCGCAGGACGGCAGGCACGACGCCTGCCGCCCCGTTGGTGGGCGCTGTCACCACCTGCCCTCCGGCGGCGTTTTCCTCATTCACCGCCATGGCATACAGGCTCATCCAGTCGTTGATCGTGTGCGGCGCGGTCATGTTCAGCCCGCGTTCGGCCATCAGCGCGTCATGGATGCCCTTGGCGCGCCTGCGCACGTTCAGGCCACCGGGAAGGATGCCCGTCGCCTCCATCCCGCGACTGATGCAGTCGTTCATCACCTGCCAGATGCGCGCCATCCCGGCCTCCAGCTCGGCTGCAGAACGGCGCGTGAGCTCATTCGCGCGCTTCATGGCGGCGATCGGCAGGCCCGAGGCCTTCGCCATCTCCAGCATTTCGGCGGCGGTTTCAAACGGAAAGGGCACATCGGCGCGGCCCCTGGCCTTGGCGCCGTTGGCCTGCGCCATCTCGGCTGCCGACAGTACAAAGCCGCCGCCGATCGAGTAATAGGTTTCCTGCAAGATCACGTCGCCCTGCGCATCCGTTGCTTTCAGGATCATGCCATTGGCATGGCCCGGCAGGGCCGGGCCATAGTCAAACAGCAGATGCCGCCCCGGGTCGAAGTCCAGCCTCCCCAGCCCCGGCGCCTCGACCGATTTCTGCTGCTTTATCCGCTCCAGCGCCGCTTCGGCCTTTTCCGCATCGTAGCTGGACGGCTCGAACCCTGCGAGGCCAAGGATCGTGGCCCGGTCCGTCGCATGCCCCACGCCCGTGAAGGCGAGCGAGCCGTGCAGCGAGGCGCGCACACCATGGGCGCGAAACGGACTGCCCCGCAGCAGATCAAGAAACCGCGCGGCAGCTACCATCGGTCCCATCGTATGCGAGGAGGAGGGGCCGATCCCCACCTTGAACATGTCGAAGACAGAGAGGAACATGACTTTCCCTTCAGGCGCGAGCTGCGGAAAACGGCGTGGGACCCAGACCCTCGGCCTCGGCCACACGAGCAATGGCCGGACGCAGCTCTTGCGCCAGAACCAATGCCTGCAGATGCGGAAAGGCATCAAGGCGGACGTTCAGCGCGGCGTCCGCAGCAAAGGTTGTGATCCAGCGCAAGATGACCAGAAGATAAAGGCTGAGGATCGAGGGGTTCTGTGGTTGCAGCCAGGTGGGCAGCAAGGCTGCCTCAACCTCCAGCAGGGCGAGTTGCGCGATCAGATTGGCTTTTGCCACGGTGCCCACGGCACCTGCGAGCGCCTCTCCACCGGGGCGGTCGGGGTGCAACAAATCTACCGCTGTGGGGTGCAACGTATTGGCAACAAACACAAACCACGACAAGAACTGCGTCCTGCCCGGGCTTCCGGGGGGCGGCGCCAGGCGGCCGTATGTTTCGGTTAACCACAACAGGATTGCCCCGGTCTCGAATACCGGGCCGTCGGGCGTCTCAAGCACCGGCAGCAACCCTTGCGGGTTCAGCGCACGAAACTCCGGGGACGCCAGCGTGCCTGCATCCCAGTCATGCGGCGCGATTTCGTAGGGCACGGCCAATTCCTCCAGCGCAAGATGGACGATGAGTGAAGCCCAGTCGTTGACGGCGTGCAGGCGAAGGTGGGTCATGCAGTCTCCGTCCATGATCAGGGCGCCGAAAAGGGCGTGGGTCCCAGTCCCTCGGCGTCGGCCGCACGCATAGCGGCGGGGACAGCTTCGTAGGCTTTGGCCACAGCTGCAAGGGCAGGATAGCGCGCGTGGTCGAACCAGGGGGTCTGCCCGTCAGGATAAAGGACGCTCCACCGCATCAACACACACAGGTAGGGGGTCAGCACGGATCCCGCCGCCCAAAGCCGCGGTTTCTCCTCGACTTCCACCTCCAGCATAGCAAAATGGCGGTGCATTCGAAGCACGACACGGGCGTGATGGGCGGGCTCTGCCTCATGGGGCACATAGAGGTGTGCGTAGAACAGCTGACGCAACTCTGCATGCGCGGTATTGGACAGAAAAAAGAGCCATTTCAGCTGATCCAGCCGGTCTGCGGCCGAGGGCGCCGGGTCGTGGCGGTCCGCCAGCCACAAGAGGATTGCCCCCGTCTCGAACAGCGGGCCGTCGGGGGTTTCCAATACGGGGATCTGCCCGGTGGGGTTCAACGCAAGGTAGGCCGGGGCGTCCTGGTCGCGGGCGTCGCGGTCCACCAGCGCCGTGGTAAAAGATAACCCCCGTTCTTCCAGCGCGAGGCGGATGATCAGTGAGGCATTGTCCGGGGCATAGTGCAGAACATACATCGACGACCGCTCCATCGCGTGGTGACCACGCCGAGTGTCGCGCGTCACGCGGTGCTCGTGCCGCTCAAAACCGACATTCAGCCGGTCGACTGCGTTGAGTTTTGCCTGAAGGGGCGGGCAGAGCCAGTGCAGGGCCCCGGGAAAGGGGATGCTGCGCAGTTGTAATTTGCGTAAAACCGGCGGCAGGGGCACGCTCGCTGCACCCTTTTACCCTTCTTTAACCAGAATAAGACAAGGCTGGCTCGCAAGTCAAAGTGATGGGAGGCTTCCGATGTACCGCCTTTTCGCAATCGTCCTGTTGGTACTTTTGCCGCAGATGGGCGCGGCGCAAGCCCTGCCCGATGCGCTGACCAAGGCTGTCAAGGCTAACCCGCAGCGCTTTCTAGAGGATGCGGCCGAGATGATCCACGGCTTTGGCACCCCGGGGGCCGAGCCGGGGGTGGATGCTGCGGGGATCGACACGGCGATCGCGATGGTGCGGGCTGAGGCGCGGGCGGGGGCGATGCGCAAGCTTCTATCAGCCGACCTTGATGCCGACGGCGCGGTCACGGCGGCAGAGACAGCGGTCCTCGCAGCTGCCGCTGCCGCCCGGGACCGCAGCAAGCTTATCAGCATGCAGGCCGAGGCTGACCGGGACGGCGACGGCACCGCAACGGCGTCCGAACTGAGGGCGCAGGCCGAGGAGGACGCACGAAGCAGCTTTCCCGAACGCAGGGCGGCACTTCTGCGCGATCTGATCCTCTTTGATGCTGACAGGGACGGGCGCGTTACGCTGACCGAGGTGCGATCCGCCGTTGACCGCATTGCAGGCGCTACCTGAGCGCCATTTCCCCTCGCACGGGGCGCGGCGTTTGCTATAAGCGGGCAACGAACGCAGGAGAACCCGATGCCCGCCGAGCTTTCCCCCATCGACAAGGCCAAGTTTGTGGCCGCAAAACGCGCTGTCGAGTATGTGCAAAGCGGGATGAAAGTCGGACTTGGGACCGGGTCAACCGCCGCATGGATGGTACGTTGTCTGGGCGAGCGGGTGCGGGAGGAGGGGCTGCGGATCACCGGCATTCCCACTTCACGCCGCACGGCGGACCTCGCACGGCACGTGGGCATCACCGTTACCTCGCTTGATGACGCAAAGTGGCTTGATCTGACGATTGACGGTGCTGATGAGTTCGACACGAACCTCAATCTGATCAAGGGCGGCGGCGCAGCCCTTCTGCAGGAAAAGATTGTGGCCACCGCCAGCGACCAGATGATCGTGATCGCGGATGCCGCCAAGGAGGTGGCACAGCTTGGCTTTTACCCGCTGCCGTTGGAGGTCATCCCTTTTGGCTGGCAGACGACGAAGGCGCTGCTGGAGGAAACGCTGATCAGCCTTGATGTGATGGGCACCGACTGCACGCTGCGCATGAACGGCGAACGGCCGCTGTTGACCGACGAGTCGAATTACATCATTGACCTTCACCTCAAACGGATCGGCAATCCGCGGCAGGTGGCGTTGGTGTTGAACCAGATCCCGGGCGTGGTGGAGAATGGCCTTTTCATCGACATCTGTGACATTGTGGTTGTCGGGCACGGCGACGGGCGGGTAACGGTGCGCGACATCAACGCAGGGACTGTGACGGACGACCGCGTGATCTTTGCCCCCACCGACAACATCTTTGCCGACATGGGCGACTGAGCGATGCCTGCAGCAGACGAGACGTTTGACTACGACCTTTTCGTAATCGGCGGCGGGTCGGGGGGCGTTCGCGCCGCGCGGATCGCCTCTGCCGAAGGCGGCGCGCGCGTCGGTCTGGCCGAGGAGAGCCGGATGGGCGGCACTTGTGTCGTCCGGGGCTGCGTGCCGAAAAAGCTGATGGTCTTTGCCTCGGGCTATCCGGCCGCCATTGCCGAGGCACGGGCCTACGGCTGGGATGCGCAGCCCGGTTCCTTTGACTGGACGCGGTTTCGCACCCATCTGGAGGCCGAGCTTGACCGCCTGGAAGCCGCCTATCGCACCACGCTGACCAATGCGGGCGTCACAATCCACGACGCGCGCGCCGTGCTGGTGGACCCCCACAGCGTGCGCCTGTCTACCGGCGACGTGTTCCGCGCGCGCCATGTCCTGATTGCGACCGGGGGGCACCCCTTTGTGCCCGAGATCGAGGGGGCAGAGCTTGCCATCACTTCGAATGAGATCTTTCACATGCCCGCCTTTCCCGCCCGCGTTCTGGTGGTGGGCGGCGGCTACATCGCCTCGGAATTTGCCTGTATCCTGCACGGGCTGGGGGCGGAGGTTGCGCAATATTACCGGGGCGCACAGATCCTTGGCGGGTTCGATGGCGAGGCGCGCGGTCATGTTGCAACCGCCATGCAAATGCGCGGCATCGCCATCCACTGCGGCACTGACGTGATGCGGCTGGAAAAGACCGAAGGCGCCATCCGGGCCGTTGCAACAGACGGTACCGCGCGGGATTTTGACGTGGTGCTTTATGCCACCGGGCGGCTCCCGAACTCGGCAGGCCTCGGGCTTGCAGAGCAGGGCGTGAAGATCGGCCGCAAGGGCGAGATCGTGGTGGACGCGTTCAGCCAGACGTCGGTGCCGTCGATCTTTGCGGTGGGCGATGTGACAAACCGGGTGAACCTCACCCCCGTTGCCATCCGCGAGGGGCATGCCTTTGCCGACACGGTGTTCGGTGGCCGCCCCACGAAAGTGGAGCGTGACCTCATCCCTTCGGCAGTTTTCACGCAGCCAGAGCTTGGCGCCGTGGGCCTGACCGAGGAGGACGCCCGCGAACAAGAGCCGATCGAAGTCTACATGACCAGCTTTCGCCCCATGCGAACCGCTTTTGCCGGCCAGACCGACAGGGTGATGATGAAGCTTGTGGTCTCGCAGGCGACGCGCCGGGTGATGGGGTGCCATATCGTCGCGCCAGATGCAGGTGAGATGATCCAGCTGGCCGCGATCGCGATCCGGATGGGTGCGACCAAGGAAGACTTTGACCGCACCGTCGCAGTGCACCCGACCATGGCAGAAGAATTGGTCACAATGCGAAAAGCCACCCGCCGGGCCTGAGGCTTTGGCCCTGGGGTGCTTGAATTTGCGGCGCTAACGACCAGTTAAAGGACAGCAGTTGAAGAAAAGGGTTTCGACGAATGGCAGGTAGCGGTGGCCCTTGGGGCGGCAGTGGCGGCTCGGGCGGGGATGACGAAGATCGGGGCGGGGAAAAAGGCGGTCGCAACGGCAGCGACGACCGTCGCCCGGGAGGGCCGCGCAGGCCAGGGCCGGAGCCCTCGCAGATGCCCGAAATTGACGAGCTCATGCGCAAGGGGCAGGAACAGCTCCGCGTGCTCATGGGCGGTCGCGGGCGCGGCCCGGGTGGTCCGGGAGGTGGTGGACGCGATCCTGGCGGGCCGGTGATCACCCGCCAGAGCATCGTCATCGGCGGCTTGGCTCTGGTCGCCCTCTGGGGGTTCATGTCGTTTTATACGGTCCGTCCCGAGGAACGCTCGGTCGAACTGCTTCTTGGTGAGTTTTCCGGCATCGGCAATCCCGGCCTGAACTTTGCGCCCTGGCCGTTCGTGACAGCCGAAATCGTGCAGGTGACGGGCGAGCGGACGACCGAGATCGGCGCCGGCGCCGATGGCGCACCGGACAGCGGGCTGATGCTGACTCGCGACCAGAACATCGTGGACATCGGCTTTCAGGTTGTCTGGAACATCACCGATCCGTCAGCCTACCTGTTCAACCTCGCCGACCCGGCCGATACGATCCGCGCCGTCTCGGAAAGTGCTATGCGCGACATCATCGCCCGGTCCGAACTTTCGCCCATTCTGAACCGCGATCGTGGCGTGATCGCGACCGATCTGCAGGCCGCCGTGCAAAGCACGCTCGACAGCTACAACGGGGGCATCCGCGTGATCCGGGTAAACCTGCAACGCGCGTCGCCGCCCTCTGACGTGATCGACAGCTTCCGCGCCGTTCAGGCCGCCCAGCAAGAGCGCGACAGGCTGGAGAAAGAGGCTGACGCCTATGCCAACCGCGTCACCGCTGGCGCCCGGGGCGAGACTGCACGCCTGCTGGAGGAGGCAGAGGCCTACCGCGCCCAGGCCGTGAACCAGGCCCAGGGGGAGGCGAGCCGCTTCCTCGCGGTCTATGGGGAATACGTCAAGGCGCCGGATGTGACGCGCAAGCGGCTCTATCTGGAGACGATGGAACGCGTGCTGGGTGACATGAACAAGGTCATCCTCGATGGCGTATCGGGCGGTGATGCGGGGCAGGGCGTTGTGCCGTTCCTGCCGCTGAACGAATTGAGCCGGATGGCTCCGGCCGGGGCTGCGGTGCCCTTGGCGCCGAACGGCTCTGCCGCTGCGACTCAAGGGGTGACCAACTGATGAAGGCTGCATTCATTCTTCCGGCTGTGGCCGTGGTTCTCGGGGTAGCCCTTTCTTCCGTCTTCATCGTGGATGAGCGCGAGCGCGCGCTGGTGCTGCAATTTGGTCAGGTCAAGCAGGTCAAGATCGAACCCGGCCTTGGCTTCAAGCTGCCCCTGATCCAGGAGGTGGTCTATTACGAGGATCGCATTCTCGGCCTGCCCACCACACCCATCGAGGTCACGATGCTGGATGACCGCCGCCTTGTGGTCGATGCCTTTGCCCGCTGGCGTATCGTCGATCTGGTCGTCTTCCGCGAGGCCGTAGGCGCGGGCGGCGAAGAGCAGGGGCGCAACCGTCTTGAAGGGATCGTGAACCCTGCGGTACAAGAAGTGTTGGGGTCGGTGCCGTCCTCACGTGTGCTGTCCGAAGACCGCACCACGCTGATGAACCAGATCCGCGACATCGCCCGCAGGCAAGCGCTTTCGCTGGGGGTAGAGGTGATCGACGTGCGCCTGACCCGCACCGATCTGCCCGAACAGAACCTGTCGGCCACCTTTGCCCGGATGCGGGCTGAACGTGAGCGAGAGGCCGCAGACGAGATCGCCCGCGGCGGCGAGGCTGCAAGCCGTGTGCGGGCCAGTGCCGACCGGACCGTGGTGGAACTGACCTCGGAGGCGCGCAAGGAAGCCGACATTGTTCGCGGCGAAGCGGATGCCGAACGCAACCGCACCTTTGCCGAGGCCTTTGGCCGTGATCCGGAGTTCTTTGCCTTCACCCGGTCACTCACGGCCTATGAGCGGGCGCTGAAAGGCGGCAACTCTTCGATCGTGATGCAGCCAGACAGCGAGTTCTTTACGTATCTGCGGTCTGAACGGATCCCGTCGGCGTCTGCAGATGTGGCGGCGGATGTACCTGCCGAAGTGTCGTCCGAGGCGCCTGCAGAGGGTCCGACGGAGGTGCCTGCGGAGGTGCCTGCGGACGTCCCGGCCGAGGCGCCCGCACCGGATCCTGTGCCTGCACCGTGAGCATTCTGGTTCTGGCAATCGGGCTAGTACTTGTGGTAGAGGGGCTGGCGCTTGCGCTGGCCCCGTCGCGCATGGAGGATCTGTTGCGCGCGATGGCCGCCATCGACCCGGCAATGCGCAGGACGCTTGGCCTTGGCGCCATGGCAGTCGGTGTCGCCCTGGTAGGGGTTGCGCGCCACTTCGGGGCTTGATGCGACCACGTCAGCGCACATTTGATCACAACCGATTGAGACATGCGAAGTGGGTTTGCATTGCACGCAGCAACGCTTAAATGTGCGTCATGTGACTTGCGCTGCGGTCTGCAGTCACCCCCAGAGGAGTTCCCCCGTGCTCACCACTGCCAAAACCCAGATTTTACGTATAGACGAGCGCACGTCACCGCGCCTCGTTCTTGCGCTATCGCTAGGCATCGGCCTTGCGCTGGCGCCTGCCATCCAGGCCCGGGCGTTTTCCGCCCCCGAGAGCTTTTCGTCTCTCGCCGAGCAGATAAGCCCTTCGGTCGTCAATATCACGACCTCTGCCATGGTGGCACGGCCGGCGGACAGTGGCCCGATGGTTCCCGAAGGCAGTCCGTTTGAGGACTTCTTCAAGGACTTCCAGAACCCTGACGGCGACAACCAGCCGCGCCGATCCGAGGCATTGGGATCGGGTTTCGTGGTTTCTGAGGACGGCTACATCGTCACCAACAACCATGTGATCGAAGGCGCCGACCAGATCGAAATCGAATTCTTCTCTGGCGAGCGTCTTGACGCGAAGCTGGTCGGCACTGACCCCAAGACTGACATCGCGCTTTTGAAAGTGGAAAGCGACAAGCCTTTGGCTTTCGTAGCCTTCGGCGACTCGGATCTGATGCGCGTTGGCGACTGGGTTGTGGCGATGGGCAACCCGCTTGGCCAGGGTTTTTCGGTTTCGGCCGGAATCGTCTCTGCCCGCAACCGTGAGCTTTCTGGGAGCTATGACGACTACATCCAGACCGATGCCGCAATCAACCGTGGCAACTCGGGTGGGCCGCTTTTCAACATGAACGGGCAGGTTGTGGGCGTGAACACCGCCATCCTGTCGCCCAACGGCGGCTCGATCGGCATCGGCTTCTCGATGGCGTCCAATGTTGTCACCAAGGTTGTGGATCAGCTGCGTGAGTTTGGCGAAACGCGGCGTGGCTGGCTGGGCGTGCGCATCCAGGACGTGACACCGGACGTGGCCGAGGCGATGGGCCTTTCTGTTGCCAAGGGAGCCTTGGTGACGGATGTGCCTGAAGGACCTGCAAAGGATGCGGGCATTCTCGGCGGCGATGTCATCACGCTTTTTGACGGGCAGGAAGTGGCCTCCAGCCGCGATCTGACCCGCCGCGTCGGAGATGCGCCGGTCGGAGAGGCTGTTCCGGTGGTAGTGCTGCGCGATGGCGCCTCAAAGACGCTGCAGGTAACCTTGGGTCGCCGCGAGGACGCCGAGGCACAACCCACACCCGCCGCGGCGACCAAACCTTCAGAGCCTAACCAGCGCGAGATGCTCGGCCTGTCTCTGACCCTTCTCAGCGATGAGGAGCGCACTACGCTCGGCCTGCCTGCGGATGCCGCAGGTCTGCTGGTGGTAAAGGTGGACGAAGCCTCGGAAGCCTTTGAAAAAGGGCTGCGTGAAGGGGACCTGATTACCGAGGCGGGCCAGCAGAAGCTGGTTCGGCTGAAGGATCTGGAGGAACGCGTATCCGAGGCGAAAGACGCGGGCCGGAAGTCGGTGCTGCTGCTTATCCGCCGCGGGGGCGACCCGCGCTTTGTGGCGCTCGGGATCGAGTGACGGTTTTTGACATTGACCGGACGGGTGGCGGGGGAACCTGCCGCCCGTCTTTCTTTTGAGAGGACGCTTGGGGGTTAGCGCCCAAATCCCACTATGCTTTCACCAGAAAAAATTGGCGGAAAGATATCAGATCGGGGCATCGCTGCCGACCAGCGCGCGGGCGAAATCGTCTGGATCGAACGGCGCAAGGTCGTCGATCTGTTCGCCCACACCGATGGCATGAATGGGCAGACCGAAGCGGTCGGCCAACGCCACCAGTACGCCACCCTTGGCGGTACCGTCGAGCTTGGTCATCACAAGACCGGTCACGTCAGCTATCTTTGAAAAGACCTCGACCTGCGAAAGCGCATTTTGCCCGGTGGTTGCATCCAGCACGAGGAGGGTATTGTGCGGCGCGGTGGGATCTATCTTGCGCAGGACCCGCACGATCTTGGCCAGCTCTTCCATCAGATCGGCGCGGTTTTGCAGCCGACCGGCGGTGTCGATCATCAGAAGGTCGGCGCCGTCGGCCTGGGCTTTTGTCAGCGCCTCGAACGCGAGGGACGCCGGATCGGAGCCTTCGGGGGCAGAGAGCACCGGCACTCCGGCGCGGGCTCCCCAGATCTGAAGCTGCTCGACCGCGGCGGCACGAAAGGTGTCGCCGGCGGCGATCACGACGGTTTTACCTGCGGCCTTGAACTGGCTTGCAAGCTTGCCGATGGTGGTGGTCTTGCCCGACCCGTTCACGCCCACGACCAGCACGACCTGCGGCTTTTGCGGGTATAGCGGCATCGGCCGGGCGACAGGGGTCATGATCCGTGCGATCTCGGTTGCCAGAGCCTCGCGCAGTTCGGAGGTGGAGATGCGACGTCCAAAGCGGCCCTCGGCGATGTTGGCGGTGACGCGGGTGGCAGTGGCGACACCCATGTCGGCCTGGATCAGCACCTCTTCGAGGCTTTCGAGCATGGCGTCGTCCAGCAACCTTCTGGGTTCATCCGTGCCGGTTCGGCCCAGGATACGGCCGATCAGGCCAGGCTTTGCGGGACTCGGGGCGGCTTCGGGTGACGTCTCTGTGGCCGGGTGTTGGGCGGTGTCGGCCACCAGCGCCTCCAGCCCCTCACCGATCCTGTCGGAGGAGCGGAAGAGCTTGTCGCGCAGTTTCTTGAAGAAAGACATCCGGGCCTCGCTGGCTTTGGGCAACACCTAATCGCTAATGGCGGCTGAGGGAAGGGTCGCAGCCGCGCGGGGCTTTGCGGCGACGGCTGACGTGCTATGACGTCTGCGATGACCGGACCTGCCCGCCCCTGCCTGCCTATGGTGCTATTTGCGCTGATCTCCGCCGTCCCGGTGGGGTTGATCGGGGCGGGTCTGGTTTGGGGGGGCCTGTGGCTCTGGGCAGGGTTTCTTTACATGGCGGTGCTGGCACTGGTGCTGGACCGGCTGGTGCCGCTGGTGGCGGGAAATCGCCCTGAGGGAGCGGAGTTTCCGGCGGCGGATCTGCTGCTGGTGACGCTTGGCGTGGCACATCTGGGGCTTTTGCCGTTAGCCACGTGGGCTGTGGCGGGGGGCAGCGGGCTCTATGCAGGGCAGCGGGTACTGGCCTTCCTGGCCGCCGGGCTTTGGTTCGGGCAAGTGGCGCATCCGGCGGCGCATGAGCTGATCCATCGCAGCGGGCGGGGGCTTTTCAGGCTGGGGGCCGCAATCTACGTGAGCCTGCTGTTCGGCCAGCATGTTTCGGCCCATCGGCTGGTGCATCACCGGCATGTCGGGAGTGCGGCGGACCCCAATTCGGCGCGGGCGGGGGAGGGGTTCTATCGCTTTGCGCTCAGGGCGTGGGCCGGGAGTTTCGCTGAGGGCTGGAGGGCCGAGACCCGACTGCGGAGCGGGGTCTGGCGGCATCCTTACGGGATCTTTCTTGGCGGGGGGATGCTGGCGTTGATGCTCGGCTGGGGCATCGCGGGGTGGGCCGGGGTGCTGGCATGGCTGGGCCTTGCGCTGCATGCGCAGGCGCAGCTCTTGCTGTCGGACTACGTCCAGCACTATGGCCTGAGCCGGGCTTTTCTGGCTGACGGGCGGCTGGAGCCTGTGGGGCCGCAGCACAGCTGGAATGGCGGACAATGGTTCTCATCGGCCCTGATGCTCAACGCGCCACGGCATTCGGATCACCACGTGCATCCGGCGCGGCCCTTTCCGGCGCTGCAGCTGGCAGCAGATGCGCCGCACCTGCCCTGGCCTTTGCCGCTTGCCTGCGCCGTTGCTCTGGTGCCGCCCGTGTGGCGGCGGGCGATGCGGGGACCGGTGGCGCAGTGGCGGCATATGACGGGGGCGTGACTGGCCTTTCCGCAGCTGCTCTGGCATGTTCGTAATGCCTGTGCCGGAGACTGCCATGACCCTCACCGCCCGCGTCGTCCTGGCCTTGTGCCTGTTTCCACTGCCCGCGCTGACGCAGACGCCGATGACGGGGGCCGAGTTCGAGGCCTATGTGACGGGCAAGACCATCACCTACCATCAGTTCGACGCGCCCTATGGGGTTGAAGAGTACCTGTCCGGCCGGAAGGTCCGTTGGGCCTTTACGGCAAACGAATGCCAGTACGGCACCTGGTATGAGGCGGGGGAGGAGATTTGCTTTGTCTACGACTATGATCCTGTGCCGCAGTGCTGGACCTTCTGGGTCGATGCGCGGGGCTTGAACGGGCTCTTCTCGGGCAATGGCGCGGGGGAAGAATTGACCGAGGTTGAGCAGTCGGACCAGCCACTGCCGTGCCCAGGGCCAGATTTAGGCGTCTGAACGGGCTTGCATCATCGTACATTGTTGCTCGCGGAACCCTGAAAAACCGGATCATTACTGACAGAAATCGAACAACTGCTCAGAACAGCTGGCCTTGGTCAGGCTCTCCCCCGGTTTTGGACTTGCGCAGGATCCGCGCGCCGGTGGTCACCCGGCCATCATGGAACTCAATCTCCAGCACCGCGGCGCGGTCTGCCGCAGCACGGGAGGTGACGACCGTTCCCTCGGCACGTACGACCGCAAAGCCGCGACGCAGAGTCTCGGCATGTCCGAGGCTTAGGCGGGTTCGATCCAGGGCTTCGAGCCGCGCCGACAGGGCCGCAAGCCGCAAGGCGGGCGCTGCTTCCAGCCGGGCTGACAGATCGGTAAGCTTGCGCTGTCCGTCGTTGGTCTTGCGGGCGGCATCCGCAATCAGCCGGGCCAGCGCCGGGGCCAGGCGCGCGGCGAGCGCGGCCGCCCGGTCTTCCGCGCGTTCGCGTTTGCGGGCGATGCTTGTGACCAAACGCAAGCCCGCCGATTGCAGCCCTTCGCGGCGGCGCAAGAGCAGCGCCGACAGCGCTTCGGGCCGCATGCGGCCGGCCGCCCGTTCAAACCCTGCCCGTTTGCGCGCAACCGACAGGCCGAGCGCTGCCGACAGCCGCTGCCCCGCCGCATCCATGCGCTGCGCGGGAGTGGCCAGCAGCGCGTCGAGCCGGGGCAGGGCACGGCCGAGGTCCCGCAGTCGTTGCCCGCGCAACCCGAGCCCCTGCACCACCCCGCGCGCCAGCCGTGCGCCCTGACCGTCCAGCGCCGCCAGCAGTTCCAGCCGCACGGGCACGGCAAGCTCTGCCGCAGCTGTCGGGGTGGGCGCGCGAAGATCGGCGGCGAAGTCGATGAGGGTGGTGTCCGTCTCATGGCCCACGGCGGAGATCAGCGGGATGCGGCTTGCCGCAACTGCGCGGACCACGATTTCCTCGTTGAAGCCCCAGAGATCCTCAAGACTGCCGCCTCCTCGCGCCACGATGATCACATCGGGACGCGGTATCGGCCCACCGGGCTCGATGGCGTTGAAGCCGCGGATCGCGGCGGCCACCTCCTGCGCGCACGCCTGGCCCTGTACGGCAACCGGCCAGATCAACACGTGGCGGGGAAAGCGGTCGCGCAGGCGGTGCAGGATGTCACGGATGACCGCACCAGAGGGCGAGGTCACGACGCCAATGACCCGGGGCAGATAGGGTATCGGCTGCTTGCGGGCCGCATCGAACAGCCCCTCTGCCGCCAGCCCTGCGCGCCGCTTCTCCAGCATCGCCATCAGGGCGCCGGCCCCGGCGGGGGCCACATCCTCGACGATCAACTGGTATTTCGACTGGCCCGGAAAGGTGGTCATCCGGCCGGTCGCCACCACTTCCATCCCCTCTTCGGGGCGGACCTGCATGCGCGCGACCTGCCCCTTCCAGCTGACAGCATCCAGCGAGGCGCGGTCATCCTTCAACGCGAAATAGAGATGCCCGGAGGCCGGTCGGCTGACCCGCCCCACCTCGCCCCGGACGCGGACCAGACCGAATTCTCCCTCGATCACCCGCTTTACCGCTCCGGACAGCTCCGAGACGGTGAATTCCGGGTTGTTGCCCGGGCGGGCGGAGGGATCGTCATCTTCGAAGAGGGCCATGGCTGATCCTGTCAAACTCCGCGCCCGGCGACAATGCGGCATTCGCGGACGCGTCCTGGCTGAAGGTCGCATTGCCCCGCCGCCCTGAAAAGGCCGCTAACGGACGTTAACAATTCGTTGATTTCCGGGCCATCGGTCTGGCGACATCCCTCCCATGATACCTTATCCCTCCCATGACACCTTGCCGATTATTGCGGTATTCTGATGCTCCGGCTGATGCTCGTTTTCATCCTGCTGCCTGTGACCGTGCAAACTGCTGCGGCAGAAGACTGCGGTCCCGACTATGCCGATCAACGCGTGCCGATTGCACCCGATGTGGATTGCGCCGGGGGACGCGGGAATGGTCCCGCTTGCGTGTCCGGTCCGGTCTTTGTCGCGGGCGTCGATATCTGCAAGCTTGGCCGAGACGGCGATGGGGTCGCTTGCGATTAGCGCGCCTTGCCTTGGCCTTCGCCCCCCCCTATCAGGCGGAATGGGACGGCAGGGGGCTTGCGCATGAACATCCTGATTCTGGGCTCGGGCGGGCGGGAACATGCGCTGGCCTGGGCGGTAAAGCAGAACCCCAAGACTGACCGGCTGATCGTGGCGCCCGGCAATGCCGGTATCGCGGGATTGGCAGAATGTGCGGATCTCGATATTCTTGATGGCACCGGCGTAGTGGCGTTTTGCGAAGAAAACGCCATTGATTTCATCATCATCGGCCCTGAAGCCCCTCTCGCCGTTGGGGTTGCCGATGCGACGCGGGCAGCAGGGTTCCTGACTTTTGGCCCTTCGGCCGCGGCGGCCCGGCTGGAGGCGTCGAAGGCATTCACCAAAGAGATCTGTGATGCCTGCGCTGCCCCCACGGCCGCCTGGGCACGCTTTGACGCGGGCCCGCCCGCCCGTGCCTATGCGACGGAAAAGGGTGCGCCCATCGTGATAAAGGCCGACGGTCTGGCCGCGGGAAAGGGTGTGGTCGTGGCCATGACCCTGCCTGAGGCGCTGTCTGCGATTGACGAGATGTTTTCGGGCGAGTTCGGCGCCGCAGGCGCCGAAGTGGTGATCGAAGAGTTCATGGACGGCGAGGAGGCGAGCTTCTTCGTGCTGACCGATGGGATACATGCCCTGCCCATCGGCACCGCACAGGACCACAAGCGGGTGGGCGAGGGGGATTCCGGCCCGAACACTGGTGGCATGGGCGCCTACTCCCCGGCGCCGGTGCTGACCGATGAGATTGCCGCACAGGTCATGGCCGAGATCGTGATGCCCACTATTGCCGAGATGGCGCGGCGCGGCACGCCTTACAGCGGGGTGCTTTATGCGGGCCTGATGATCACGGGCGGCCGGGCGCGGCTGGTAGAATACAATGCCCGCTTTGGTGATCCGGAAACGCAGGTCCTGATGATGCGTCTGGGGGCACAGGCGCTGGACCTGCTGCTCGCCTGCGCCGAAGGGCGGCTCGCGGATGCCCGGATACACTGGGCGCACGACCATGCGCTGACAGTGGTATTGGCGGCGAACGGCTACCCCGGAGCCTATGTCAAGGGCAGCGTGATCAGGGGGTTGGAGGCGCTGGCGGAGGACAGTTTCAGTATGGTGTTCCATGCGGGCACCACCCTTTGCGATGGCGATGTGACCGCAACCGGCGGGCGTGTGTTGAACATCACCGCCCGCGGCGCCACGCTGGCACAGGCCCGCGCCCGCGCCTATGAGATGGTCGACCAGATCGATTGGCCCGAAGGCTTCTGCCGCCACGACATCGGCTGGCGGGCGCTGCAGGAAACGTGACGCCAGACGCGGGCGCGATGGGGCGGACTTCGCGGTCGTGCGCGCGGCACGTGCCGATAGTTCTGCTTGGCGCGTCGTCCGGGGTGCCTTATGGTCCGGGCACAACCTCTCCTTGCGCCCGGTTCATGTCGATCATTCCCCGCCTTACCCAGGACCCGTCCATTGGCCGGCCCGCGGTTGGCGCTGATCCCGAGCCTCTGCGGAGTCGCTTCTGGGGCCATCGCGCAGAACTTGGTCATGGCCGACAATCCCGCCAAGATCTTGCAAGTCGCGTGCGGTTACGGCTCGGCAGAGTTAGAGAGCGACGAAACGGACGCCCGCGGATCAGCGCGCGGATCCAAGGCAAACGCTGTTCGGTCTTGTTCTTTGGATGCAAGGACGGGAAGGTTTGCACCTCGATACAATTTTGGGCGTATTTCGCCGCCCCGACCGGTGCATTGACCGCGGTGAATGACTAAAACCGAGAATTCCGCTTTGGCAAGGGCTACATCGACAGCGATTGTGACGTTGCGCGGGAATTCGATGTAAACCTATGGGTGGAATTTCGCCCAGGAATCTTCATGACACGTTCGACTGGTGGAGCAGCGTGCTGCAGCGCGCCGGGGAAGAATTCGGAAATTCCAGCAAACCGGCCGACACCAGCACCCCCGACACCAACGGCAAGACGCTCTGACGCCACGCACCGCTGCACCTTGCGGCGCCCCTGACCATCGCATAAGACACCAGCGATTTTCAGGCCGCCATGCACAAAGGATAGGCGATGCCGCTTCTGGTGATGAAATTCGGCGGAACCTCGGTGGGGGACCTTGCCCGGATCGGGAATGCCGCCCGCAAGGTCCAGCGCGAGGTGGAGCGGGGATATGACGTGATCGTCATAGTGTCTGCCATGCCGGGCAAGACAAATGAGCTTGTGGGCTGGGTTGAGGGCACCTCGCCGATGTATGACGCGCGCGAATATGATGCCGTCGTGTCCTCGGGCGAGAATGTGACAGCGGGTCTGATGGCGCTGACCCTGCAGGAAATGGGTGTGCCTGCGCGCAGCTGGCAAGGCTGGCAGGTGCCGATTGAGACCACCTCGCAACATGCCTCGGCGCGGTTTGTCGACATTCCGCGTGCCAATATCGACGCGAAGTTTGCCGAAGGGTTCAAGGTCGCGGTGGTTGCGGGGTTTCAGGGCGTGTCGCACGAAGGGCGGATTACGACGCTCGGCCGCGGCGGATCTGACACCACCGCCGTGGCCTTTGCCGCGGCCTTTGCGGCCGAACGCTGTGACATCTACACCGATGTGGACGGTGTCTACACAACCGACCCCCGCATCACCGACAAGGCCCGCAAGCTTGACCGGATCGCCTTCGAAGAGATGCTCGAGCTGGCCTCCCTTGGCGCCAAGGTGCTGCAGACCCGCTCGGTCGAGCTTGCGATGCGCTACAAGGTGCGGCTGCGGGTGCTGTCGTCCTTCGAGGACACGGACGAGACTTCTGGAACGCTGGTTTGCGATGAGGATGAGATCATGGAATCGAAAGTTGTGTCTGGCGTGGCCTATTCCCGCGACGAGGCGAAGATGACACTGGTGCGGGTGGAAGATCGCCCCGGCATCGCCGCCGCGATCTTTGGCCCGCTGGCCGAGGCGGGCGTCAACGTCGACATGATCGTGCAGAACATATCGGAGCTGGAACAGCCAGGCGACAAGCGCGCCTATACCGACATGACGTTTTCCTGCCCGACCAATCAGGTCGCCCGCGCCCGCAAGGCCGTAGAAGATGCGCGCGAAGCGGGCCTTTTTGCATATGCCGAACTGGTGACCGACTCCGATGTGGCAAAGCTTTCGGTGGTGGGGATCGGGATGCGCAGCCACGCCGGGGTCGCCGCCAAGATGTTTGCAGCCCTTGCGGCCGAGAATGTGAACATCAAGGTTATCACCACATCCGAAATCAAGATCTCGGTGCTGATCGACCGCAAGTATATCGAACTGGCCGTGCAGGCCTTGCACGACACCTTCGAGCTGGAAAAGGTTTGAGCCCGCGCCTTCGCAGGGCATGCCCGGGCGGGGCGGCAGCCGAAAGTCGGTTCGCTTACCCGTGACGTGAGGCAGAGCGGCGGGGGGACCCGCCAAGCCACCTCCCCGGCCCTCAGACCATCACACCCACGGCACGCGCCCCCCGTTCGGCCCGCAGGTTGCGCGCCAGAAGGTCCATGCAGGCCATCCGCACGGCGACGCCCATCTCCACCTGATCCTGAATGACGGATCGGTTGATGTCGTCTGCAAGCTCTCCATCGATCTCGACGCCGCGGTTCATCGGGCCGGGGTGCATGACGATGGCGTCGGGCTTGGCATGGGACAGCTTTTCGGCATCAAGACCATAACGGTGGTAGTATTCCCGCATCGAGGGGATGAAGCCGCCGTCCATCCGCTCACGCTGAAGGCGCAGCATCATCACCACATCCGCGCCTTCGAGGCCCTTGCGCATGTCGTCAAACACCTCGCAGCCGAAGTCGGCGATACCTGCCGGCATCAGAGTGGGCGGCGCGATCAGGCGCAGACGGTTTTCCATCTTGCCCAGAAGGATGAGGTTGGACCGTGCGACCCGGCTGTGCGCGATGTCGCCGCAGATGGCGATGGTCAGCCGCTGGAGGCGGCCCTTCGAGCGGCGGATCGTCAGCGCGTCGAGCAGTGCCTGAGTGGGGTGCTCGTGGCGGCCGTCACCGGCGTTGAGCACCGCGCAGTTGACCTTGGAGGCAAGAAGGTTGACCGCCCCGGAGGAGGGATGCCTTACGACCAGAAGGTCAGGGCGCATCGCGTTGAGGGTGAGCGCCGTGTCGATCAGCGTCTCGCCCTTCTTCACCGAGGATTGCGCGACAGACATGTTCATCACGTCGGCACCGAGCCGCTTGCCCGCAAGCTCGAAACTCGCCTGCGTGCGGGTGGAGGCCTCAAAGAACATGTTGATCTGCGTGAGGCCCGCCAGCACGTCGGATTGCTTGACCGTGCGGCGGTTGAGATCGACGTAGCGATCGGCAAGGTCAAGGACGGAGACGATCTCGGCCGGGGAGAGGTGGTCGATCCCGAGCAAGTGGCGGGCACGGAAGGTCATGGCGGCACCTCAGAGCTGCGTCGGATGGGGTGGTTATGGCGAAGGCGGAGAGGGGCTGCAATGGGGTGCGCCGCAGGCGGAGAGGCGGGAGGAGGGGCGGGGGCAGCTGTCGTCTTTGTGCCCGGCCCCGGGGCGCTGCCCCGGACCCTGGGATATTTTTGATTGGATGAAGGGGGGAGGGGGGGATTTTCAGCTTTCGGTGGGTTTGCGCGGGGCCTAGCGTTGCGGGCATGGGAATCGACGTTGATCAGCGCTTTGAAGGAGACTCGGGCTGGTATGCGGCGCTGGCGGCACTGGACTGGCAGGTGGAGCTTGGTCTGACCGATGTGATCAGCGAGGTGCCGGTGGACCGCTTTGCGCTGCCGGAGGCGCTGCCCCGATCTGAGCTTCAGTCTCACACCCGGCCCGAGGCCATTGTGTCACGCGACGTGGTGGCGCCGCAGATTGTGCACCGGGAAACGCGGGCCGATCCGGGGGCGGCGCTCGCGCTGGCGGTTGAGGCGGCGAAGGCTGCGGCGCGGGCGGCTGGAAGTCTTGAGGCGTTGCGCGCGGCGATGGCGGGGTATTTGCATTGCGACCTGCGCCGGGGGGCACGAAACCTCGTGTTCGCAGATGGACGGGCGGGGGCACGGGTGCTGATCCTCGGCGAGGCGCCTGTGCGCGAGGAGGATGTGGAGGGGCGGCCTTTTGTCGGGGAAGCGGGGCAGCTATTAGACCGGATGTTTGCGTCGATCGGCCTTGCCCGCGATGCGCCAGACCTTCGTGCAGCGCTGTACATCACAAGTGTGCTGCCATGGCGGCCCCCGGGCGACCGGACTGCGGGAGCGGACGAGGTCGCGATGATGCGGCCCTTTGTGCTGCAACATATCGCGTTGGCGGCGCCCGAGGTGATCGTGGTGATGGGCAACACGGCATTTTTTGCGCTGACCGGCGAGCAGGGTATCCTCACGGCGCAGCGGCATGGGACAGAGGCTTTGGGGCTGCCCGTGTTGCAGATGACGCACCCGACCCAACTTTTGCGCAACCCGGCGGCGAAACGGGAGGCCTGGGCGGACCTTCTGGCGCTGCGTGCACGGCTGGAGGGCGGGGCGTGATGCTGCCAGTGGAGCCATTCATGCTGCTCGCCTTCATTCCGGCGGCGCTTGCACTGAACTTCAGATCCGGGGCGGACATGATGTTCTGTCTGGGGCAGGGGCTGCGCGGCGGGCCGCGGACCGGGATGGCGGCCAATGTCGGCATCGCGGCGGGTGCAATGGTGCATACCCTGCTTGCGGGCTTGGGCCTCAGGGCGCTGGCGGCGGCACAGCCCCTGGCTTTCGAGGCAATCCGCTGGCTGGGCGTGGGGTACCCTGTGCTGGCTGGCGCTGCGGGGGCTGCGCGGGGGGGCGCTGGACCCGAGGGCTGCGGCGGAGGCGCGACCGATGGGTCAGGTGTTCCGCGAGGCGCTGGTGGTCAACCTGCTGAACCTGAAGGTGATCCTGTTCGTCCTGGCTTTCCTGCCGCAGTTCGTGGACCCCGCGCGGCCAGTGTTGCCGCAGTTTCTGACGCTCGGCGCCGTGTTCTGTGCCGGGGGGCTGGTGGTCAACGGCCTCGTGGGCTGTCTTGCCGGGGGGATCGGGCGTCGGCTTGCGGGCTCGGGGGCCGGGGTACGGTGGCTGGGGCGGGCCTCTGCCGCGATCTTTGCCGGGCTCGCAGTGCGGCTTGCGCTGATGCAGAGAGGGTGAGGGATGAAACGGATTGACGAGAGCCGCGCGTTCATTCCCGTAAGGATTGCGGTGCTTACCGTTTCGGACACGCGCACGCCCCCCGATGACCGCTCTGGCGACACGCTGGTGGAGCGGTTGACGGGGGCGGGACATCTGCTTGCCGCGCGGGGGATCGTGCCGGATGACCGTGCCACGATTGCGGGACAGCTGCGCGAGTGGATCGCCGCGCCTGAGGTGGACGTGATCCTGACCACGGGTGGCACCGGCCTCACGGGGCGTGACGTGACCGTCGAGGCGCACCGCGACGTCTATGAGAAGGAGATCGAGGCCTTCGGCACCGTTTTTACCATCGTCTCGATGCAGAAAATCGGCACCTCGGCCGTGCAAAGCCGGGCATGTGGGGGTGTTGCAGGGGGGACGTATCTCTTTGCGCTGCCCGGAAGCCCGGGCGGCTGCCGCGACGCCTGGGACGAAATTCTGCTCTGGCAGCTGGATTACCGACACCGACCTTGCAATTTCGTTGAGATTTTTCCGCGCCTGGAGGAACATCGGCGACGGAAATGAGCCTCTCTGGCGTTTGACCCCTGCAGGATCACGCAAGCTTGGTTGGTGAAACACGGGGCTTGCGCTATCTGCTGCGAAGGCGTGCAGGCAAAGGGCGGGAATGCGGTTTTTCAGGCGCAGTCTTACGGGGTTGATGCTGCTGGCGGTGACGCTGGCGCTCTTGGGTTTTGCGGCGCATCTGCTTCTTTCGGCGTCACGCAAGGCCGCAGAGGCGGGGTCGGCCGGCCGTCCGCAGCAAGAGCGCGTGATTGCAGCGAACGTGGTGAAGATTACGCCGGGTCAGATCGAGCCGGTGCTGACAGCCTTTGGAGAGATCCGGGCGCAGCGCAGCCTTGAAATCCGGGCGCCACGGGCGGGAAGCATCTTGTGGGTTTCCGAGAAGTTCAAGGATGGGGCGGAGGTCGCGGCCGGCGCGCTGATCCTGCGGTTTGATCCGGCGGATGCGGCGGCAGAGCTTGCACTGGCCGGGGCGGACCTGGACGCCCGCGCTGCCGATCTGGCCGAGGCAAAGGCCGCGATTTCGCTGGCGACGGACGATCTGGCGGCGGCCGTCCGACAGGCGCAGTTGCGCGACCAGGCGATGGCCCGGCAGGAGGATCTGGCGGCGCGGGGTGTAGGCTCCGCGGCGGCTGTGGAAACGGCGGCTCTGGCTGCCTCGGGTGCCGAACAGGCGGTGCTGACGCGCAGGCAGGCCCTGCAGCGCGCAAAGGCCGATGTGCAGAGCGCAGCCGCAAGTCTGCAGCGCCAGCGTATCACGCACGCCGAGGCCGAACGGCGGCTGGCAGAGACCGAAGTCCTTGCCGAATTCTCGGGTCGTGTAGATGCGGCTTCGGTCGCGGTTGGCGGGACCGTGGGCACGAACGAGGTGCTGGGCAGGATCATCGACTCCACCGCGCTGGAGGTGGCGTTCCGGCTTTCCACCGCGCAATACAGTCTGATGCTTGATGCGCAGGGCACGTTGATCCGCGCACCCTTGACCGTGTCTATCGGCCCCGGCTCGCCCGTGACCGAAGGCCGGGTGGACCGTGTCGGCGCCGCTGTGGGCGAGGGGCAGACCGGTCGGCTGATCTACGCCACACTGGGTGCGGCGGAAGGCTTGCGGCCCGGCGATTTTGTGACCGTGGAACTGCGTGAGCCTGTGCTGGAGGCCGCAGCCATGCTGCCCGCAACGGCGCTGGGGCCGGGAGGTGTGCTGGTCCTTGGCGCTGAGGACCGGCTGGAAGAAATCGCGGTTATCGCCCTGCGCCGTCAGGGGGATGAGGTGATCATTGCCGCCGCGGCCCTTGCCGGGCGCGAGGTGGTGCGCGAACGCTCGACCCTGTTGGGCGCAGGCATCCGGATCACTCCGGTTCGCAGCAGCGCCGGGGCGGTGGCCGATGCCGAGGCAGAGGTCGGCGCCCTGACCCCGCCAAGTCCGGACAGCGGGGGTTGAGCGTGGCAGGCGGGGGCGGCATCCTGCGCTATTTCGCCCGGCACCAGACAGCGGCAAATCTTTTGCTGGTGCTGTTGGTGGTGGCGGGTCTGCTGGCTGCGAGCCGGATGCGGGCGCAGTACTTCCCGGATGTGGTGGTGGCCGAAGTCAATGTGACGGTCGCCTGGCCCGGGGCAGGGGCCGAGGATGTGGACCGCGGCATCGTCCAGCTTCTGGAGCCTGTGTTGCTGGCGATCAACGGCGTGGTCACGACCGAGGCCCGCACCGCCGAAGGGTCGACCCGCATCAGCGTGGAGTTCGAGCCGGGGACGGACCTCGACCGCGCGGCGGCGGATGTGGAAAACGCCGTGACCCAGGTGCGCAACCTGCCCGAAGGGGCGGATGCCCCCGAGGTGCGCCGGACGCTCTGGCGCGATCAGGTGACAGATGTGGTGATCACCGGGCCGGTCGGGGTGGATCAGCTTGCGCGCTTTGCCGACGAATTCTCGGCCCGGCTCTTTGCCGCAGGGATCACCCGCACGACGATCCAGGGCCTTGCTGCCCCGGGACTGGTGATCGAGGTGCCGTCGGTCGCGCTGATCCGGCATGACATCACCATGGCTGAGATTGCCTCCGCCATTGGCGCCGCTGCCCGCTCTGCGCCCGCGGGCGAGGTGGGCGACGGCTCGGCGCGCCTGCGGACCGGAGGCGAGGCACGGGGTGCCGCCGAGATCGGCGCCGTGGTGCTGAAGGCGCGGCCAGAGGGCGGCGCGCTGACCGTGGCCGATGTGGGGGAGGTGATCACCCGGGGTGTGGATTCCGGGCGCCGCACCTTTGTCGGCGACAATCCGGCCATCACCTTGCGCGTGGACCGCAACGAGACCGGCGATGCCATCCGCATTCAGGCACTGGTGGCCGAGGTGGCCGGGACGATGCAGGCGGGTCTGCCGCCCGGGGTGACGGTTGATCTGGTCCGCACCCGGGCCGAGCAGATCAGCGACCGGCTGACCCTGCTGTTCGACAACGGGATCATGGGTCTTTGTCTCGTCGTGGTGCTGCTGTTCCTGTTCCTGAACGCGCGCATTGCGCTGTGGGTGGCGGCGGGCATTCCGGTGGCAATGCTGGGCGCGCTCGCCGCAATGTACGCGGCGGGCCTTACGATCAACATGATCTCGCTCTTTGCGCTGATCATCATGTTGGGGATCGTGGTCGATGATGCCATCGTGGTCGGCGAGCATGCCGACTTCCGGGCGCGCGTGCTGAAGGAAAGCCCGCAAGTCGCGGCCGAAGGCGGCGCAAACCAGATGGTGGCGCCGGTGTTCGCGTCCTCGATCACGACGATCGTGGCCTTTCTCGGGCTTGTGGCCATTGGCGGGCGGTTTGGCGAGATCATTGCCGACATCCCCTGGACAGTGACCTTTGTTCTTTTGGCGTCGCTCGTCGAATGCTTTTTGATCTTGCCCAACCACCTCGTCCACGCCCTGGTCGCCGCCGAGAAGGACCGCTGGTACGACTGGCCGTCGCGTCAGGTCAACCGTGGCATGGCGTGGTTTCAGACACGGGTGATCCGACCGGCCATGCGGGGGGTGATCACCTGGAGATATCCGGTGCTGGCAACGGCGGTTCTGGCGCTGGCGGCGCAGGGCGCACTGTTCCTGCGCGGCGATGTGCAGTTTCGATTCTTCAACGCGCCTGAACAGACCACGGTCACCGGCAATTTCGTCATGCTGCCGGGCGCTGGTCGCGACGATACCTTTGCCATGATGCGTGAGCTGCAGCGGGCGACGGAAAAGGTCGCGCAGGACTTGGCGGCCGAGCATGGGCTGAACCCGGTGGAGTATGTGCTGGCCGAAACGGGCGGTGCTGCCGGGCGCGGCCTTGCCAGCGCGGATGAGACGGATCCTGACCTTCTGGGCGGGATTTCCATCGAACTGGTGAACCCGGACCTGCGGCCCTATTCGAGCTCGGCCTTTGTCACGGCCCTTCAGGCCGAGGTGCGCCCGCATCCCCTGCTGGAGGAGCTGAGCTTTCGTGGCTCGCGCTACGGCCCGGGGGGCGATTCGCTTGCGGTCGATCTGTCCGGAGCCAGCAGCGAACAGCTGAACGGTGCGGCAGAGGCCCTCAAGGCGGCTCTTGCGGTCTACCCCGAAGTCTCGGCCCTGGAAGACAGCCTCAGCCTCGGCAAGGAGGAGCTTATCCTCAGCCTCACCCCGCAGGGGCAGGCGCTTGGTTTCGAAGTAGATGCCCTCGGTCGCAGCCTGCGCGACCGGCTGAGCGGCATCGAGGCTGCAAGTTTCCCCGAGGGTCCGCGCACCGCAACGATCCGTGTGGAATTGCCGGACCGGGAACTGACTGCCGACTTCCTCGACCGCACCCTTATGCGCACGGCGGCGGGCGATTATGTGCCGCTGGCCGATCTGGTGACGGTCGAGCGGCGGGATGGATTTTCGACGGTACGGCGCGAAAACGGGCTGCAGGTGGTGACTGTCACCGGCGATCTGTCCGAGGATGACCCGGTCCGCGCCAGCGACGTGCAACGCGCGCTGAAGGATGAGATCCTGCCCCGGATTGCCGCCGATTTCGGAGTAGAGTTGCGGCTTTCGGGCCAAGCTGCGCAGGAGGCTGCGTTCTTCAGTGATACCGGCGTTGCCCTGATTGCCTGCCTGGTCGGCATTTACCTCACGCTGGCCTGGATCTTCGGTCAGTGGTTGCGCCCTCTTGTGGTGATGACGGTCATTCCCTTTGGTCTTGTCGGGGCGGTGTTTGGCCATTGGCACTGGGACGTGCCGTTGTCCTTGTTCTCGATCGTCGGGCTGATCGGCATGTCGGGGATCATCATCAACGATGCCATCGTGCTTGTAACCACGATTGATGACTATGCCCGGACCCGCAGCCTCAGAGCTGCAATCGTTGACGGTGTGGCCGACCGGTTCCGCGCGGTGCTGCTGACAACGCTCACAACCGTTCTTGGTCTGGCGCCATTGCTGTTTGAGGGATCGAGTCAGGCGGAATTCCTGAAGCCCACGGTGATCACGCTGTCTTACGGGCTGGGCTTCGGGATGGTGCTGGTGCTGCTGGTGGTACCCGCAATCATCGTGGTGCAAGAGGATCTGGGTCGAAGCGTCCGGGCATTGCGCCGGGGATTGACCGGGGCGCCGCGCGAAATGCGGCTGGGCCTGCAATGGGCGGTGATCGCGATGTTCGCGCTTTTTGCCGCAGCACCGGGCTGGTTTGCCGTCACCGGCGCAGGGCCTGGATGGGTCTCGGCCCTTTGGCCCGCGGCGGCAGAGACGGGCGCCCTCGGGCAGGTCCTGGGCATCTTTGCGCTTGGCGCTGTGCTGATTGTGGGTCTTTACAGCCTGTTGTCGCTGCGGGCGATGCGCTCGGGTGCGGCCCGACGACTGACGGCTGCGCGATATGGGCTTGACGCCGAGGGCGCGGAAACTTAGGAAACACAGCACTCCGGCGGGTTGGCGGAGAGGTTACGCAGCGGATTGCAAATCCGTGAAGACCGGTTCGATTCCGGTACCCGCCTCCACGCTTTCTGGAGCTTTGCGGTCCGGCCGAAGGCGACCGGCCAGCCGGATCGCACCCTCAGAACCCAGATCTTGCCCTCAGAACCCAGGCCACACCCTCAGAACCACTGGCCCGGCTCCATCAGCCCGAGGTCCATCAGTTGCTGGGACGTCCAGTCGAACCGGGTGGAATTGTGCCAGTAAAAACTCCGGATGTCGAACTTTGAGCCCGGATTGCGGCACAGCGCCTTGGCCGTGCGGAAAGAACAGACGGCCGCCGTCAGGTTATGGTGCCAGGGGCAGGCGTAGGTGTTGTATTCCTCGTCCGTGAAGGTGAAATCGGGCCGCATCCGAAGGCCCGTTCTGGCGCGGAAGATGGCAATGCGGTCGATGCGGCGGCGCGCGGGGGGGACGTGTTCCTCAAACCGCCAGCGCAGGCCGCCGAAGAAATCCATCTGCCGGTCCTTGCGCGTCCCGCTCTCGGGGTCCTTGCGATCCAGCGCGTAATAGCCCGAGCGGTCAAGATGCGCCTCCTCCAGCGAGACCGCAGCCGGGTGGCGGCCGAGGTCGGCGGCATAGAGGTCGATCACATGGGTCAGCATCGCGTCGCGCCGTTCTTCGGCATGGAAGGTGACCATGTCACGAAAACTGCGCGTCTCGCAGAAGGGAAAGAACAGGTATTCGGCAGTGTAGCCCGCGTAGACCCAGGCGCCATCCAGCGCCTCCATGGCCTGGTTGACCGCGTTTGGCAGTGCATGGTCGGCATAGACGTCATGGGAGATGAGCGTGACCCGCGGGGCAAGGGCGGCGGGCACGTCCACCCCTTCGGGCGCCAACAACCAAAGCTCGGCAAAGCCCTGTCCCAGATGGTGGCGCAGGGTGGTTTCCAGTTCCACCCCGTCTTCGGCCATGAGGATGGCAAGCGGCCCCTTGATCGGCGCAGGGGAGCGGGCGGCGAGAAGGGCAGAGAGGTCGGTCATCGGGGGTCCGGTGCGGGGCGGGTGGCGGCAGGTTCCGTCAAGCGCCGAGGCATTGCAAGTCAGGACGGGCGGGATCGGAGAAATGACATTTGATGCGATTCAAATCCGCAATTGCGTTCGGCCCGTTCCGGCAAGGAGGAGCCGATGCCCTACCTCGATTTCATGAAGGCCTTCCCCAGCATCGACGTGCCGTTTCCGGAGGACGTGATTGAGACCAGGGTCATCCGCTCGGACGCGGGGCTGGTGGTTTTTTTCACCTTCGTGAAGGAAATGCGGCTGCCGGTGCATGCGCACGGCGCGCAATGGGGCACGGTGGTGGAGGGAGAGATCGCGTTCACCATTGGCCGGGAAGCAAGGATTTACTGCCCCGCCGACAGCTATTCCATCGCGGCAGGTGTGGAGCATGGGGCGATGATCAAAGCCGGCACGCGGGCGATCGACGTGTTCGAGGAGCCGGACAGGTATCGCGTGAATGGGTAAGGCGAATATGGAAATGGCCCCCGCGAACCGTTTCCCCGTGCAAATCGCCCGTCCCGGCTGGTGCGGGCAGGGTTTTGATACATGTCCTCTTTAAAGATCTACCAGCCTGATACTCCCACCTTTTCCGCTGTTGCCTTTCGGCTGGAAATGGCGATCTTTGCAGCGCCGTACCCTTCCCGAAACAGTGAGGCTTCCCATGCAGATCCACCAGGGCGGCTGCCTTTGCGGGTCCGTCCGATACGAAGCCCGGGGGCCGCTGCGTGATGTGGTCTTTTGTCATTGCTCGCAGTGTCGCAGGCAGACCGGGCTCTACTATGCCGCGACGGCAGTGGCGCAGGAGGATTTTCGCCTGACCGGCGAGGAGGGGCTCGCGTGGTATGCGGCCTCGATGCATGCGCGGCGCGGGTTTTGCAGGATGTGCGGGTCGGTCCTGTTCTGGAAACCCGAGGCGGGCGCGCATATTGCGATCCTTGCCGGGTCCCTCGATGATCCCACAGGCCTCGGCTGCGCTTCGCATATCTGCACCGAAGGGCGCCCTGCGTTCTATGAAATCTGTGACGGGCTGCCGCAGTATTTCCGGGACTCGCCCGATATCGCAATCGCCCCGCACCAAGGCTGACGTTGCAGCAGGGCGCGCTTTGGACTATGTGGAGGCGCTGAACCAGGCGGGCAGGGCGATACGGGCGGGGCGATGGCGGACCCAAAGAAGCTTTTCCTCAAGACCTACGGCTGTCAGATGAACGTCTATGACAGCGAGCGCATGGCCGAGGCCATGGGGGCCGAAGGCTATGTGATCACCGAGGTGATCGAAGAGGCCGACATGGTGCTTCTGAACACCTGTCACATCCGCGAAAAGGCGTCCGAGAAGCTCTACTCCTACCTTGGCCGTCTACGCCCCTTGAAGGCTGCAAAGCCCGGGATGAAGGTCGGAGTCGCGGGCTGCGTCGCCCAGGCCGAAGGAACAGAGATCCTGCGCCGGATGCCGCTCGTCGATCTGGTGGTTGGTCCGCAAAGCTATCACCGACTGCCTGCGATGGTGCGGGCGACGGAACAGGTGGTGGACACCGATTTTCCGCCCGAGGACAAGTTCGACCATCTGCCCCGCCGCAAGGGCACGGGCCGACCCGCAGCCTTCCTGACTGTGCAGGAAGGCTGCGACAAGTTCTGCGCCTTCTGCGTCGTCCCTTATACCCGCGGCGCTGAAATCAGCCGTCCGGTGGAGCGGATCCTGACCGAGGCCCGCGGACTGGCCGAAAGGGGCGTGCGAGAGATCACCCTGCTTGGCCAGAACGTGAATGCCTATCACGGCGCAGGGCACGACGGCAGCATCTGGGGCCTCGCACGGCTTATTCGGACGTTGGCCACCATTCCCGGGCTGGACCGCATCCGCTATACCACCAGCCATCCCAATGACATGGAAGACGACCTGATCGCCGCGCATGGCGACCTGACCGCCTTGATGCCTTACCTGCATCTGCCGGTGCAATCCGGGTCCGACCGGATCCTGAAGGCGATGAACCGCAAGCATGGCCGCGACGCCTACCTGCGGCTGGTGGAGCGTTTCCGGGCGGTGCGGCCCGATATCCTCGTCAGTTCCGATTTCATCGTGGGCTTCCCAGGAGAGACGGATCAGGACTTCGCCGACACGATGGACCTGATCCGCACGGTGGGCTATGGCGCGGCCTTCAGCTTTCGGTATTCTGCCCGCCCCGGCACGCCGGCCGCCGAAAAGCCGCCCGTCGCGGACGAAATCGCCAACGCCCGCCTGCAGGAGTTGCAGGCCCTCGTCACCCAACAGCAGCGTGCGGCACAAGAGGCGATGGTGGGCCGCGAAGTCGGCGTGCTTTACGAAAAACCGGGACGGATAATGGGGCAGATGGTCGGCAAATCCGACCACCTGCATGCGGTGCACGTAGGTGACCCCACCGGCCAGCCCGGTGAACTGGTGCGCGTGCGGATCACAGCTTCGTCCACGAACTCGTTGGCCGCAGTCAGGATTTCCGCCTGACCCGGTAAAAATCATACTTTCGGCGCCATGGCCCGGAAACGCACGACCACTACATGTTGTTCCTGCGCTGCCACAAACCGCAGGATAAACGCCTTCTATCCTTCAGATTCCGCTTTACTTCACGTTTTTGCGACTGCAATCCTCGTGTAGAAGATGCTTGCCAGTTGGGTGAAGGGGGCTATTGCGGTGGAAAGGTTTTCCAAGGCGATGAAGTGTGTGCTCGGGGGGGTTGCCATTGCGGCGGGCCTTTTCGCGGCGACCGCAGCTGCGGCCGAGGAAGGGCCGGTGGTGACCGGGCAGATCGAATGGGGCGTGTGGGTCGATGACGATGGCTGCATGCACTGGTGGGCAGATGGCGGGATCGAGGGCTACATGGTCCCCCGCCGCAACCCCAAGACCGGCAAGCCGGTCTGCCTGAAGGTCAACACCTGTCTGGTGGAAAACACCGACACGCTGTTTGCCACCGACAGTGCAAGGCTCACAATGCATGGGCGGGATTATCTGACTGGCTTTTTCCAGGACGCGGGCGCCTTTGGCTATGCCATCTATGGCCATACCGACAGCCGCGCCTCGGATGCCCACAACATGAGCCTGTCCAAGCGCCGGGCGCAGGCCGTGGGTGATGTGGCCCGCGCGGTCGGTGCCCCGGTCGAACGTCAGCTTGGGTTTGGTGAGCGTCAGCCCATCGCATCCAACAGCACGGCTGCGGGCATGCAGAAGAACCGTCGCGTCGAAGTCGTTTGCTACAGGTGGTGACAGATATGACCAGTCTTGCAAAATTTGGCCTGAGCCTCGGCGCTGTCTTCACTCTGACGGCCTGCACAGAGGGCTTTGAAGGCACCCGCCCCTATACCGGCGCCAACTCCGTCATTGCCACAGGCGTTGACAAGGGAAGCGACCGCGGCATTTTGGTGAACGGTCAGGCAGCCATCGCCTATGACCCTGATGGCTGCCAGAACTGGATCATGGATGACGGGCTCGAAGGCTATTCGACCCCGCGCTTTGATCCGGTTTCGGGCTTGCCCGTGTGCAATAACCTTTACCCGCCCGGTACGGTGATCAACGACTACCAGACCGGCACCGCAGGCATCAAGGACCGCGTGTCTGGCCCCGGGCGCAAGACCGTTGTCGTCCAGAACTGACCGTCTGCCCGGGCATTTGCTTCAGTCACTCGCCGCAGCCCAATCCGGCCGTGGCGATTTTTTTTGCATTTGCGCAGGACGGTCGTGAAACTGTCACCCGCTTTCGCAAGTAGTAGTGGAAGAATGAATGAAGGCTTGCCAGATGCGGTATCTGGCATCACACTCGGCCTCAGGATCCAGCTGGAAGGAGACGCCTATTGGGCATCAGCGCGCTGACCCCCCCGACCCGCCCCGAAGACATGGTGGAAACAACCCTCGAATTTCCCGACAATCGATTGCTGATCAGCCTGTGCGGCGAGTTCGACCGCAATCTGGCGCAGGTAGAGCATCAGATGGGGGTGCACATCCTGCGGCGCGGAAACAGGCTCGCGGTAATTGGGGATAAAGGCGCGCGGGAACAGTCAGCGGCGGTGTTGCGGGCGCTTTATGCCAGGCTGGAATCCGGTCGTGGGGTTGTGGCTGGCGACATAGAGGCCGCTATGCGCATGGGTCGCCCGATGCCGGACGAGCGCCTTGAAGGCGAACAGATCGAGCTTTTCGGCAGTCCGATGGCTGGCGGCATGGAACTTCGCACCCGCAAGAAACCGATCGAGCCGCGAACCGAGGCGCAGAAGGCCTATGTCGCCAATCTTTTTGCCAATGAGCTTGGCTTCGGCATTGGTCCTGCGGGCACCGGCAAGACCTATCTTGCCGTCGCAGTGGGCGTGACCATGTTCCTCTCCGGCGCCGTCGAGAAGATCGTCCTCAGCCGCCCCGCAGTGGAGGCGGGCGAACGCCTCGGCTTCCTTCCGGGCGACATGAAGGAAAAGGTCGATCCTTACATGCAACCGCTCTACGATGCGCTCAACGATTTCCTTCCCGCCAAGCAGGTGCAGAAACTTCTGGAAGAAAAGCGGATCGAGATCGCTCCGCTCGCCTTCATGCGGGGTCGGACCCTCTCGAACGCGTTTGTCGTGCTGGACGAGGCGCAGAATGCGACGCCGATGCAGATGAAGATGTTTCTCACCCGTCTCGGCGAAGGCAGCCGCATGGTCATCACCGGAGATCGCACGCAGGTCGACCTGCCGCGTGGAACTGCCTCGGGCCTTGCCGAAGCCGAGCGGATCCTGAAGGGCGTCAGGGGGGCAAGCTTCAACTACTTCACTTCGAAGGACGTGGTCCGCCATCCCCTCGTCGCCCGCATCATCGAAGCCTACGAGGTTGACGAAGCCTCGCCTGTATGAAGCCGCGGCGCGGATTGGATCCGGCGATCGTACGATTCATTCTGGCACACGTATCCCGGGATCCGGGGCAGCGCCCCGCGGCCTGCCCCAGGGCTCGCCGCTCACAGGCTGTTCATGGACCTCGCCGACCGTTCCGTCGATACCGTCATCGAGGATGACCGCTGGGACGCCTTCGGCCTCCCCCCCATTGCCGCGCGCGCTGTTCGTGCGACGCTTCTCGACCGGGGTCTTGTGCCCGGGCTTTACAGCTTGTGTCTCATGGCCTGCGATGATGCCCGCATCACCGGGCTGAATGAAAGCTTCCGCGGCAAGGCGCAACCCACCAATGTTCTCAGCTGGCCCTCCGACGAGCGGGCGGCCGAGCAGGATGGAGCCGAACCCGCGCCGCCAGAGCAAGGCGATTCGGAAGACCCGGCCGAACTTGGCGACATCGCTATCGCCTGGGAGACATGCGCCCGCGAGGCGGACGAGCAGGGAAAGACGATGGAGGCCCATGTGACGCACCTTGTTGTGCATGCCACGCTCCATCTGCTTGGCTACGACCACATGCGAGAGCAGGATGCCGCTTTGATGGAAAATGCCGAGCGGCGGATACTTGCAACCTTCGGTATTTCTGACCCATATTAGTGCGGCATCCGCACGGACGGGTGTTTTCTGGACAAAGGACCGATGGGCAGTAGCAATGACGGGTCTCCCGCGGCGCAGGGCGCGCTTCCGGATGACAAGAGCGGTGCGCCTTCGATGGCGCAACCTCGCGGATTTCTGACCAGGCTGTTCACGGCATTCTCTCCCGGACAGACGCCTCTTCCCTCGCGCAATGAAGGCCAGTCCGGCCCGGCGCCGGGAACAGGTCCCGCGGGCCCGGTGCTGCCGGGGCTTGGGGCGCTGCGACGGCTGCGCGTCGATGATGTCGCTGTCCCGAAAGGCGAGATCGTAGCGGTGCCGATGGACATCGGTCGTGAGGAGCTTGTTGAAGTGTTTCGCGAACACGGTTTCAGTCGCGTACCGGTCTACAAGGGTACGATGGACCATCCCATGGGCCTCGTGCTGCTCAAGGACCTTGCGCTGCAGCATGGGTTCGGCGCTGGCGGACGCTTTTCCCTGAAACGGCTTCTGCGCCCGGTGCTGTACGCGCCGCCTTCTATGCCCGTCGGGGTTCTGCTGCAAAAGATGCAGAAGGACCGCGTGCACATGGCGCTGGTGATCGACGAATATGGCGGAGTCGATGGTCTGGTGACGATCGAGGATCTGATCGAAACCGTGATCGGAGAGATCGAGGATGAGCATGACGAAGACGAAGGCGCCTTGTGGAAAGAAGAACGTCCCGGCGTGTTCCTCGCCCAATCGACTGCCCCTCTCGAAGAGCTGGAGGCCGCCCTCGGCGTGACACTGCGCACCGGCGAAGAGGATGAAGAGATCGACACCCTCGGTGGCCTCGTGTTCTTGCGAGTAGGCCGGGTGCCCGCGCGGGGCGAGGTCGTCTCGCACGAAAGCGGCGCGGAAATCGAGGTGGTGGACGCCGACCCGCGCCGGATCAAGCGGTTGCGCGTGCGTTTGCCGGGCGCAGCACAGCAGCCGGAAAAGGCTGCAACGCCGCCTGCCACACCCGCCGCCGAACCTGTCACACTATCCAGTCGCTAAGGCATGGCTCCGGGCGCAGCCGGACGCGTCCGCAGGTTCGCTGCCGCCTTGGCCCTTGGCGCGGTGATGGCGGCGGGACAGGCGCCGGTCGGGGCCTGGATGATTGCTTTGCCTGCGCTGTCAGGGCTGATCTGGCTGGTGGTACGGGCAGCGAAGACGCAGCCGTCACCGGCTCGTGCGGCCTTTGCCGTCGCCCTCGCCGGCGGCACGGGCCATTTCGGGGTGGCCCTGTCGTGGATCGTCGAGCCGTTCCTCATTGACGTTGCGCGCCACGGCTGGATGGCGCCCTTTGCGGTGGTCTTCCTGTCTGTGGGGCTTGCGTTGTTTTGGGGTCTGGCCGGAGCAGTCGCCTCCCGCACGAAGCGCCCGGCTCTCGGCTTTGCCGCAGCGCTGGTGGGGGCCGAGATGTTGCGGGGCGTTGTCTTGACCGGCTTTCCCTGGGCGCAGCCCGGGCATATCTGGATCGCTACCCCCGTAGATCAACTGGCGTCGATCCTTGGCGCGAATGGTCTTTTGCTTCTGACCGTTGTGCTGGCGGTGCTGCCGGTGGTGGCGGGCCTGCGCGGGTTGGGGATGGCCACGGCGCTCGGTCTGGCGGTCGCAGGGGCCGGGCAATGGCGCCTGGCGTCCCCCACGCCGCCTGACCGGGCGGTGACTTTGCGTCTGCTGCAGCCCAATGCCGCGCAAAGCGTCAAATGGGACAGCGACCGCGCGCAGCAGTTCATGGATCTTCAGCTGGAACTGACTCGAAGGACGCCGGTCGCGGACCTGACGATCTGGCCCGAGACGGCGGTGCCTTACCTTATGGAAGGCTCGCCGGGCGTGGCCATCGCCATCGCCCGCGCCTCGGGCGGCCGACCCGTGGCCGTGGGCGTGCAGCGCGTGGAGGGGGAGCGGTTCTGGAACAGTCTGAAGGTTGTGGAGGGGGCGGGCGCGGTAACGGCGGTCTATGACAAGCACCACCTTGTGCCTTTCGGCGAATACATCCCGTTCGGCGATCTGGCAGAGGACTGGTTCGGCATTCGGGCGTTTGCCGCACAGGCGGGCGGGGGGTACTCGGCAGGCGCCGGGCCGCGGGTGCTGGACCTTGGCCCCGCGCTTGGCAAGGTCATTCCGATCATCTGCTACGAGGCGGTCTTCCCCGCGGCCTTGCAAGGTGCGCCCGAACGGGCCGACTGGATCTTGCAGATCACCAACGACGCGTGGTTCGGGGTCTGGACCGGGCCGTTCCAGCACGCCGCACAAGCGCGGCTGCGCGCGGTGGAGCAGGGTCTGCCGCTGGTGCGGGTAGCCAACACGGGTGTCACCGCGATCATCGACGCACGCGGACGGGTGCGGGACGCGCTGCCCTTCGGTGTGGTGGGCGCTCTGGACGGTGCGTTGCCGGGGGCGTTGCCCGCCACGCTTTATGCCCGCTGGGGGGAATGGCCGCAATTGTTGCTGTTTTGTGGGCTATGCGTGCTGGTTGTCCGACCATTGCGGGGCCGTACTGCTTGACGTCCTGTAGGTCGGTTGTTAGCTGCACATTAGAAATTCGTCACAACGGCTTCCTGGCGTGACGAGAAACATTCAACGGAGCACCATCCCATGAGCCGAAGCGACTATGTTTTCACCTCGGAATCCGTTTCCGAGGGCCACCCCGACAAGGTCTGTGACCGGATCTCGGATGCCGTTCTGGACGCCTTTCTGGCCGAGGAGCCCCACGCCCGGGTGGCCTGCGAAACCTTTGCCACCACGAACCGGGTGGTCGTGGGGGGTGAGGTGGGGCTGTCTGACAAGGCCAAGCTGAAGGAATACATGGGCCGCATCGAGGGTATCGTGCGCGATTGTGTCCGCGACATCGGGTACGAGCAGAAGAAGTTCCACTGGGAAACGTTGAAGGTGCACAACTATTTGCACGGCCAGTCGGCGCATATCGCGCAAGGTGTGGACAAGGACGGCGCAGGCGATCAGGGCATCATGTTCGGCTATGCCACGCTTGAGACGCCCGAATTCATGCCAGCCCCCATCCAGTACGCTCACGCGATCTTGCGCCGCCTGACCGAGGCGCGGAAATCAGGCAACGAGCCATCGCTGCGCCCGGATGCGAAAAGCCAGCTGACCCTGCGCTATTCCAACGGAAAACCGGTCGAGGTGACCTCGATCGTGCTGTCAACCCAGCATGAGAGCAAGAAGCAGAAGTCAAAGGACATCCGCCAGATCGTGGAGCCCTATATCCGCGAGGTCCTGCCCGAGGGCTGGATCACGAAGAAGACCGAATGGCACGTGAACCCCACCGGCACCTTCGTGATCGGCGGGCCGGATGGTGATGCGGGCCTGACGGGGCGCAAGATCATCGTGGACACTTATGGCGGGGCCGCACCCCATGGCGGCGGCGCGTTTTCCGGCAAGGATCCGACCAAGGTTGACCGCTCGGCCGCCTATGCCGCGCGGTATCTGGCCAAGAACGTGGTGGCCGCAGGGCTCGCCGAGCGGTGCACGCTGCAGGTGAGCTATGCGATCGGCGTGGCGAAACCCCTCTCGATCTATGTCGATACCCATGGCACGGGCCAGGTGGATGAAGCGCGGGTCGAAAGGGCGGTGGCCGAGGTCATGGACCTGACGCCCCGCGGGATCCGCACCCATCTGGGCCTGAACCGCGCCATTTATGCCCGCACCAGCGCTTATGGCCACTTCGGGCGCGCGCCGGAGGCGGATGGCGGGTTTGCCTGGGAAAAGACCGACTTGATCGAGGCGCTGAAAGCGGCTGTCTGACTTCAGAGGGCGGGCTATCGGGGCATCGAGCCCTTCTCGCCCGCGTTGCCACGGACGGTCCCGGCGGGGGTCTAGGTCCTGTCAGGGCGGCGGCAAGGCTTGACCCTCTTTGCCCCGGCGGCTAAGGCCTCGGCTTATGAGCGAGGCCCCCTCCCCTCCCGATCAAAGCTCCGCGCCCGCGCCCGAGCGGCGCAATTTCTATGGCCGCATCCGTGGCAAGACGTTGCGGGCAAGCCAGAAGGACTATCTTGCAAATGACCTCGGTCCGCTGACCCTGCGCGGAGTGGGGCGGAAGGAGAACGCGGCACGGACGGCGCTGGACGTGAGCTTTGCGGGCGGCAGGCCCTTGTGGCTTGAAGTGGGATTTGGCGGGGGGGAGCATCTGGTGCAGATGGCGGCGGCCAATCCGGATGTGTTCCTGATCGGGGCGGAGCCGTTCGTGAACGGGCTCGCAATGCTCTTGGGCAAGGTGCGGACGGCGGGGCTATCGAATCTTTTGCTGTACCCGGGCGATGTGCGGGACCTGTTCGAGGTCTTGCCCGAAGGGTGCGCGCAAAAGTGTTTCCTGAATTACCCCGACCCCTGGCCGAAGACGCGTCATCACCGGCGTCGGTTCGTGACGCCGGGCTATCTTGGCGCACTCGCGCGGGTGATGGCGCGGGGGGCGGAGTTTCGGGTGGCGACGGACATTCCCGATTATGTGCGCCAGACGCGGGACGAGGTGCCGAAATCCGGCTTTGAGCTGACCAATGCGGCAAGCACGCCATGGCCGGACTGGGTTTCCACCCGCTATGAACTCAAGGCACTGCGCGAAGGGCGCGAGCCGCACTACCTGACGTTCCTGCGTAAAGGCTGAGCCGCGCAAAAAAACTAGACCCCGGAAGCCTTTCAAGCTTCCGGGTTCTTGCAGTCAGCGGTTGGAGAATACGGTTTTGGCGCGTTCCTGATGGCTTCTTTTGCCGCACGGACCGCTTCGCGCGCAGCTTTTTCCGTCGCTCGAGCCGCATCACGAACAGCCCGTTCCTTGGCGCGAGCGGCAGCACGATCCGCCTTTTCCTTGGCGCGAGCGTCCTTGTCGGCAGCAGCTTTGTCGGCAGCGGCTTTGTCTGCGACGGCCTTGTCGGCTTTATCGTTGTCGGCAGCAGCCTTCTCATCGCGTTTGAAGGATGCATTGTCCGAAGCAGAAGCAACTGCTGCCGAGGAAGATCCGGCCCAAACGGGAACGGCTTGTGTGAAAGGCAGTGCCATCACGCAGGCGGCCAGAGTGTGAAGCCCAAATTTCACGGTCATCTTCATCAATACTGCCGCAACTCGTACGGAACCCATCCCTCTTGCTCTCAAAATTGATTAAACTTCCTTGTAATGTGGCCAGTTTGGGTCGGAGTTCGGAGTATCTTAGATGATGCAAGAATGTCGGTGGCCGCCGGCGGGGATATATGCACCGGAATGCAGCGGCGGGCTTTGGGTGGACCCCGGCTGCGGCTTGCGTTATCAGGCGCGCAATCTGAATGCAGGAGGTTTCCATGTCTGGCCAAGGCCGCGCCGAACCGATGACCGCTCGCAAGTCGGGCCCCTTGACCGGCACGGCGGCTGTGCCGGGGGACAAGTCGATCAGCCACCGGTCGCTGATTTTCGGCGCTATGGCGGTGGGCGAGACGAAGATCACCGGGCTTCTGGAAGGGCAGGACGTGCTCGACACGGCAGCGGCGATGCGCGCCTTCGGGGCCGAGGTCGTGCAGCACGGGCCGGGCGCCTGGTCGGTGCATGGCGTGGGGGTCGGAGGGTTTTCCGAGCCTGTCGATGTGATCGACTGCGGCAACTCGGGTACCGGCGTGCGGCTGATCATGGGCTGCATGGCGACGACCGCGATGACGGCAACCTTTACCGGGGATGCAAGCTTGCGCAAGCGACCGATGGGGCGGGTGACGGACCCCCTGAGCCTGTTCGGCACGCAGGCTTATGGGCGCAAAGGTGGGCGGTTGCCGATGACAGTGGTAGGCGCTGAGACCCCGGTGCCGGTGCGCTACACACTGCCGGTGGCCTCGGCGCAGGTGAAATCCGCGGTGCTGCTCGCGGGGCTGAACGCGCCGGGCGAAACTGTGGTGATCGAGCGGGAGCCGACACGGGACCATTCCGAGCGGATGCTTCTGGGGTTTGGCGCGCAGCTGCGGGTGGATGAAACGGCGGAGGGGAATGTGATCACCCTGACCGGCCGACCTGAACTGCGGCCCCAGACGCTCGCTGTGCCGCGCGATCCGTCCTCGGCCGCCTTTCCGGTCTGTGCCGCGCTGATCGTGGAGGGGTCGGACATCTTTGTGCCCGGGGTCAGCCAGAACCTGACGCGCAACGGGCTTTACCTCACGCTGATCGAGATGGGCGCCGACATCCGCTTCGAGAACCCCCGCGAGGAAGGGGGGGAGCCGGTGGCGGACCTGCGGGTGCGGTTCTCGGGCAACATGCAGGGGGTCGAGGTTCCGAAGGAGCGGGCGCCCTCGATGATCGACGAGTATCCGATCCTGTCGGTTGTGGCGGCGAATGCGACGGGCCGGACCGTGATGCGTGGGGTGAAGGAGCTGCGGGTCAAGGAATCCGACCGGATCGACGCGATGGCGCGCGGGCTGGAGGCGTGCGGGGTGCGCATAGAGGAGGATGAAGATACGCTGATCGTGTATGGCATGGGTCCGGGCGGCGTGCCTGGGGGCGCCGTTGCAAAGACCCACATCGACCACCGCATCGCGATGTCTTTTCTCGTGTGCGGGATGGCGGCAGAGCGCCCGGTATCGGTGGACGACGCCTCGCCCATCGCCACTTCGTTTCCGGTGTTCGGGCCGCTGATGCGGGGCCTCGGCGCCGTGCTCGAGGCAGGGGGCTGAGGCGACAATGGCCGGGCGGGTCGTTGATCTGGACAGCTGGGGGCGGACGGATCAGTTCCGCTTCTTTCGCGGCTACCAAAAGCCGCATTTCGCGATCACGGCCCGGGTGGATGTGACACATCTGATGGGGCGACGCAGGAAGGCGGGCGTGTCGCCTTGCCGGGCCTGCCTATATGCCATCGGCACGGGGATACGTGCGGTGCCCGAGCTTTGCCTGCGGTTTCGCGGCGACGTGGTAACCGGCTGTGACCGGATCGATCTGTCGATGACCGTGCCTCTGCCAGACGGAAACTTCCGCCATGCCTATGTGCCCTTTCACCCGCATTTTGCGACCTTTGACGCAGAGGCCGCCCGCCTGATCGCCGAAGTGCCGGCCGACGGGAGGCTGAATGCCAACACCGCGGAGCGTGAAGATCTGGCCTGTCTGTCCTGCATGCCCTGGCTGGACTACACATCGATCAACAACGCATTGCCACATCCGGACGATTGCATTCCGCGGGTCAACTGGGAAAAGATCGTCGAGTGGCCCGTGGGTCACTGCAGCATGGCGATGACGCTTGAGGTGCATCATGCACTGGTTGACGGACGGCAGGTCGGCGCCTTTTTCGCGGCCGCAGAGCAGGCACTCGGGGCGATATGAACCGCGTGGGGGGATCAGGGGGCTGACATGATCTTTACCGTGGCGATCGACGGGCCGGCAGCGGCGGGCAAGGGCACTATAGGGCGTGCGCTGGCGTTGGAGTTTGGCTTTGCGCATCTGGATACCGGGCTTCTCTACCGTGCCGTGGGCATGAAGGGGGGCGACCCGATTGCGGCAGCGCGGGGGCTGACGCCGCAGGAGCTTGCGCGCGACGACCTGCGTTCGCTGGAGGCCGGGCAGGCGGCGAGCCGGGTTGCGGTGATCCCCGAGGTGCGGGCCGCGCTCATGACGTATCAGCGCGGCTTTGCCCGGCGCGACGGCGGCGCGGTGGTGGATGGGCGCGACATCGGCACCGTGATCTGCCCCGAGGCGGAGGTGAAGCTTTACGTCACCGCCAGTGCCGAAGTGCGGGCGCACCGCCGGTGGCTGGAATGTGGTGGGGATGAGGCCGGGGTTCTGGCCGAAGTGCGCGAACGTGACGCCCGCGACATGGGCCGCGCCGATGCGCCCTTGTGCGCGGCTGTGGATGCGGTGGTGCTGGACACCTCCGCTCTGGAGCCCACGGAGGTGCTGGCCAAGGCGCGTGGTCTTGTGGCGGCCGCGCTTGCCGCGCGCCATGGATGAGGCGCGGGTCATCCTCCACCTGCCGCGGCGGCATCTGGGGGATTATGCCGTGGTCGGGCATCTGCGGATCTTTGCGCGGATCGTGGCGGTGCTGACCCCACTGGGCGCGCGCATCGAGGTCAGGGACCGCAGGCTCGCGCCTTTCGAAGGGGGGGACGCCAGAGCCTATGCCGATGGCAATCTGCACATCATCGAAAACGGCCGGGTGCAGGCGCCGGGGGTGCTGAACACCACGATGGCCTACCTTCCGCCATTCTGGCATCTGGACGCGAAAGGCGTGCTGGCGGAAAGCAGCATCGGCGGGCGGGATTATGCGCCGGGGGCAGTGCAGCCCGCGATGGCGTTCTTTCGCGACCTGCGGGCGAAGTGGGTGGGCCCGCGGCGGTCGCGGCACAGGCAGGCTCCATCGGGGGCGGCCCTGCCGGAGGGGGCTATCGCGGTGTTCCTGCAAGGCGGGCTGCCGCAGGACCGGGGCCTCGCCTATTGCGAGCCGGATGAAATGCTGCGCACGGTTGCTGCGGGCTGCGACGGGCGCATTGTGCTGGTCAAGCCGCATCCGCTCGCGCTGGAGGCGGACCGGGCGGTCATTGCGCAGGCGCAATCCGAAGGCTTTGCGATCACGGAAACCTCCGCCAATCTGCATGACATTCTGGAGACGGCGGCGGTCAGCGTCAGCTTCAACTCTGCCGTGGCTCTGGAAGGGTTCCTGCATCGGACGCCCGCACTCCTGTTCGGCCCGTCGGATTTCCACCATTTTGCCGAAACGGTGCAGGCCCCGGCCGAATTTTCCGCAGCGCTGGCCCGGGCGCTGGCGCGGCCCGATGCCGGTTATGCGCAATTCCTGCACTGGTATTTTCGTGTCCAGTGCCTGAATGTCGATGCGGGGGATTTTCCCGCGCGGCTGCTTGCGACATTTGCCGCAGCGGGGTTTGCGGGTGAGCGACTGGGGTTGAAGGCGGCCTTGCCGGGCAAGGCGTAGGGAGGATGAGATGACGGGATTGCGATTGCCTGACCTTGACGGGCGGGCCGTGTTGGTGACAGGCGCCTCAACCGGGATCGGGGCGGCGCTTGTGCGGGCGCTTGGCGCGCAGGGCGCGCGCGTCGGGCTGCATTACAACGCAAGCCATGAGGCGGCAAACGAATTGGCCGCCGAAATCACGGCAGCGGGCGGCACGGTGCGGCTGATTCAGGCCGATCTTTCCACCGGCGCAGGCGCACGGGCGGCGATTGACGGGGCGCTGGCGGCATTTGGTCGGTTGGATGGTCTGGTGAACAACGCAGGCGGAATGGTGCGCCGCGTGCCCTACGCCGAGGTGACCGAGGCCGACTATGACGAGATCATGGACCTGAACGCGCGCTCGGTCCTTGTCGCGTCGCAGGCGGCCACTGCGCCGCTGAAGGTGGCTGCAGCCGAGACGGGCGGGGCCTTCATCATCAACACGACCTCCATCGCCGCACGCAACGGCGCGAGCGGCGGAGCAGGGCTATACGGCTCGTCCAAGGCATTCGTGCACAACATCACCCGGGGCATGGCCAAGGAGCTGATCCCCTTCGGCATCCGGGTCAACGCCGTGGCCCCCGGGGTGATTACCACGCCGTTTCACGAGCGGTATTCGACGCCGGCCCAGCTTGCCGCACAGCTGACCACCATCCCCGCAGGCAGGCTTGGCACGGCAGAGGATTGCGTCGGCGCTTACCTCTTCCTCGCCTGCCCATCGCTGTCGGGCTATATCACCGGGCAGGTGATCGAGGTGAACGGCGGGCAGCTGATGCCATAAGACCGGTCCGGTCTGGCCTGTTTCGTTGCCTTTGAGGGTGCCCGCTAGGGTGCTCCGTTCCGCAGTGCGGCAGCCTTGGCCCGACAACCCAAGTGTGGTCAGGCGGGCTGCAGTGAACGGGATCGGGAGGCTTGGAGCGGGCGGCGGGAATCGAACCCGCGTCTTTAGCTTGGAAGGCTTACGTTCAAATACGAAATTTTACTAACAATTCAATCGGTTAATCATCTCCAAAACGGCCTAGATGTTCCATCCCGGATGATTGCAGAGATCCTCGGCGATCTGCGTTTTTCATGGCAAGATCGGTTCTGAGGGACATTCTGCGCGGGGTGCGGCCATGCCGGTCCATCTTCGCAAGCAGGCGACGATCGAGCCATTGTCCGCCATTGGTTCGAGGACGATGGCGAGGGCCAAAAGTGCGGGCGGCGATCCGGGCCGGCGACGCGCCGGCCTCGGTTCTGGCTGAACGGTTCGGGAGTTCGGAGGGCCAGAAAACGATCCGGTGAATCGTTTTCCCGACAAACGAGCAGACCGTCTGCAAGTGGAAGCACCGCGACTCTGTGCATGATCGCAGCC